>JADMIO010838855.1_pt1 | contig 93383 bp, 72 predicted proteins | sample 8958161 | NCBI WGS metagenome assembly JADMIO01 (sample SAMN16585339, study PRJNA669376) | soil metagenome | isolation source: Crop rotation soil | place: USA: Cullars Rotation, Alabama | collected 2011
CGCGACAACTTGTCCACGTGGAATTCTAAGCTTAGGATCCCAATGTGCTGGAAAGTCGATCAGCCGATCGAAACGCTGGGCATCATGGTGTCCGACACGCTCGCGCACGCGGCCGGGGCGCTGCGCGAAGCGGGCGTGAGCACCTTCGAGAACATTCCGTACCGGCGCTTCGAGGGCGGTGATATTCCCGCGAATGCGTCGATCGCCGTGAAACTCACCACGCCACCGCCCGCGCCGGCGGATCTCTGGTGGGTCGTCGTCGCCCTCGCGGCGCTGGCAATGGCCGCGGCGTTCGTCGCCTGGTGGCGCGTGCACCGTCCCCATTCCGCATTCCGCACTCCGCATTTGAGTGAACCGGAGCTTCTCGCGCTCCGTATCGCGGCCCTCGATGCCGCCGGCGACACGACCAGGCGCGCCGAGTTGATGGCGCAGCTCGAGGCAACCCTTGCGGAGGGAAAAGCGTCCGCATAGGTTGCGCCCTTAACGCGAACGGGTCACGGAAGCCGGTGTAAATCCGGCGCGGCCCCGCCACTGTAACGGGCAGACGTTCCTCGGCTCATCAGCCACTGGGAAACCGGGAAGGCGAGCCAGGGAGCCCGAAGTCAGGAGACGCTCCGTTCGCATCACCTCGACGTCCCTCGCGGGAGGGTTGGTGGATGCGTGACGATATTTATTGCGCTCACCCCCATGCTCGCCGAGATGGTGTGAGCGCTTTTGCGTTCTAGGCACTTACTCGGACTGGGCCTGGCACTGCTGGCGGCATGCAGGCCGTCGGCAGGGTCTCGTTCCGCGATCGTGGACGACCTGGGGAACCGGGTCGCCGTGGCCGGTACCCCCCGCCGGATCGTTTCCCTCGCTCCCGCGAGTACGGAACTCCTCTTCACACTCGGATACGGCGATCGTGTGGTCGGCCGCACGCGGTGGTGCGACTTTCCCGCCGAGGTCGAGTTCATCCCCAGCGTCGGTGACGGACTCAATCCCAACATCGAAGCGGTAGCGGCGAGAAAACCCGACCTGGTCGTGATGTATGCGACCGCGGCCAACGCGCCCGCGGTGGAGCAGCTTCAGCGGCTCGGCATTCCCGCGGTCAACATCAAGCTGGACCGCCTGAACGACATTCCGCGCTCGGCCCGGCTGCTCGCATCGATCCTCGGCGACAGCGCGCACGTGGACTCCATTGCCCGTGGCTTCGAGCGGTCGCTGGACAGCCTGCGGAGTATCGAACGGCCCGCGCCCCGGCGGGTCGTGATGGTGGTGTGGGATAACCCGCCCATGGTGATCGGCGCGGGGAGTTTTCTCGACGAGTTGATGACGCTGGCGGGCGGCAAGAATGTGTTCGATGATCTGCCGCAGCCCTCGCCCACCGTCAGCATCGAGACCATCGCGTCACGAAAGCCGGACCTGGTCCTTTCCCTCGCCAGCGATACCACCGGTGCGTCGTTCTCCCGGCGTCCCGAGTGGCAGGCGGTGCGTGCGGTGCACGACCGGCATTTCGGTTTCCTGCACGGCACCGAATTCAATCGGCCCGGGCTGCGGACCGTCAGGGCGGTGACAGAAATGGATTCGGTATTGCGGCGGGTGGGCCGATGACGCGCTGGACCGGGCTGCTGGTTCTCTCGCTCCTGGCGATTGGCGTGGGAGTGGCCCTCGGGCCGGCGGGTCTTTCACCGGCAGACGTCGCTCGCGCGCTGGCCGGGCGGGGAGATCCGGCGACCATTGCGATCATTCGGGACCTGCGACTTCCTCGTGCCTTACTCGCGTTCGTGGTGGGGGGCAGCCTCGCCCTGTGCGGCGCGACGCTCCAGGCGGTGGTGCGTAACCCACTGGCTGATCCGTTCCTGCTCGGTCTCTCGGGCGGAGCCGGGCTGGGTGCGGTGCTCGCGGTCGCGCTGCACTGGGGTTTTGCCTGGGCGCTTCCGCTCTCGGCCTTTGCCGGGGCGCTGGTCGCGATCGCGCTGGTGTACCGGATCGCCCTGGTCAGCAATGCCATCCTCGATGCGCGAATCCTGATCCTCGCGGGTGTGGTCGTGGGAGGGTTTACCGCTTCGCTGATGGGAGCGGTGCTCGCGGTATCTCCTGCCGCCGAGCTCCGCAACGCGCTGCTCTGGCTGATGGGCGGGTTCAGCAACGCGTCGTGGCAGAGCCTCGCGGTGTTTTCAGTGTACGCCGCCGTGCCGGTCGTCATCATTCTGCTCGCTGCGCGTTCTCTGGATCTGCTGTCGCTGGGCGAAGAACCGGCCCGGTTTCTCGGCGCCGACGTCGAGCGTCTCAAGCGCCTGCTCTACGTCGCGTCCTCGTTGCTCACCGCCGCCGCGGTTGCGGTCTCCGGGATCATCGGTTTCGTGGGCCTGGTGGTCCCGCACGCGGCGCGCATGCGATGGGGCCACGTCCATCTGGTCCTGCTTCCCGCCGTCTTTCTGCTGGGCGGCGTGTTGCTGGTGGTCGCCGACGCGGTCGCACGGATCGCGTTCGCACCGGTCGAGCTTCCGGTGGGAGTCGTCACCGCCCTGGTCGGAGTGCCCGTGTTTGCGCTCCTGGTGAGACGATGGGCGAGCTGATCCTCGAGGCGCGCGGCGTCACCTACCGGTATCCCGGGGCGTCGGCGCCGGCGGTAACAGGCGGCGCGGTCCGGCTCGACGCCGGTGAGCTGGTCGGTGTGGTTGGGCCGAATGGCAGCGGAAAGACCACGCTGTTACGGCTGCTGCTCGGCGTGATCGCTCCCGACGAGGGCGCGGTGGTGGTCGCCGGCCGACCGGTTCGCGAGTGGGAACGGCGCGAGCTCGCCCGTGTCGTCGGCGTCGTGGTCCAGCGGGAGGAACCGGCCTTTCCGCTCAAGGTCCGCCAGACGGTCATGCTCGGCCGGTACCCGCATCTCTCCCGGCTGGGCGCACCCCGCGACGCGGACGAGCACGCGGTGGACCAGGCGCTGGAGCGCTGTGACGTGCGCGCGCTCGCCGACCGCTGGGTCGCGACCCTCTCCGGCGGCGAATGGCAGCGGGTCCGCATCGCCCGCGCGCTGGCCCAGCAGCCACGCGCGCTGGTGCTGGACGAGGCGACCGCGAACCTCGATCTCCGGCACGAGATGGAGATCCTCGAGCTGGTGGCCGAGCTCAGGCACCGCGACCGGCTCGGCGTGCTGATGGTGACACACCACGTGAACCTCGCCGCGCGGTTTGTGGATCGCATCGTCGTGATGGATCGCGGTGAGGTCCGGGCCGACGGTCCGCCACGCGAAGTCCTCACTCGCGAGATGCTGGAGAAGGTTTTTGAGTGGCCGGTCAGGACGATTGAGATGGATGGAGTGCCACAGGTCGTACCACTGAGAAAACACGTAACCGGTGAGCGGTGAGTGGTGAGCGGATGGACTAACGGCTGCTCAGTCGCCGCGAACGCGACGGAAGAGTCGTCCACGCCACCCTGCTCACTGCTTACCGCTCACCCAACTTGGAGTTCAAATGAGACTGCCGCTTTTGCTATTTCTGATATATCCGGCCAGCATGCTCGCACAGGCGCCGAAAGACACTGCGCAGCTCAAGGAAATCGTGGTCACAGCCACGCGCGTTCCCGTCTCCCGGGCGTCGGTCGCGTCAAGTGTGACTGTGATTACCGGGGAGACGCTTCGGGCCGAGGGGATTCGCTACGTCGCCGACGCGCTGCGGGCGGCTCCCGGCGCGGCGGTCGTCCAGAGCGGCTCGTTCGGCGCGGTCACGTCGCTGTTCCTGCGCGGCGGGCAGAGTAACTACGTGCAGGTTCTCGTCGATGGGGTTTCGGTGAATGGTCCGGGCGGGACCTTTGACCTCGGCGATCTCACCACCGACAACGTGGACCGGATCGAGATCGTGGCGGGGCCGACCAGCGTGCTGTACGGATCCGATGCCGTTGCCGGGGTAGTGCAGGTGTTCACCCGCCGCGGATCCGGCAAGCCGCAGCTGGACGCAGCGTTCCGGGGCGGCACGTACAACTCGATGGCAATGGACGCGGGCCTGCGTGGCGGCGATGATCGCCTGGACTATTCGTTCGGCCTGTCCCGCTTCACCTCGGACGGCAGCTACGCGTTCAACAACCGGCACCGGAACACGGTGGCGAGCGGCCGGGTGCGGTTTGCGCCGGACACACGTACCGACGCGACGTTCACGCTACGCCACGGGGATGCGACGTTCCATTATCCGACCGACGGCTCGGGCGCGCTGGTGGACCAGAATCAGTTCTCGTTCAACGAAGGCACCACCTTCGGCCTCGACGCGGGGCATTTCTTCGCCGGACGACTCGAGGGCCGCGTGCAGCTCGCAGCCAACGAGGTCGATGCCGGCGCCGACGACCAGATGGACAGCCCCGCCGACACCCTCGGTTTCTACGCCAGCGAGAGCATGACGCATTCAGCTCGGCGCAGCGTGGATGCCCGCACCAACGTTTACCTCGCTCGAGGCACCATCGCGACCGCCGGGGCCCAGCTGATGTACGAAACGGCCCGTGGGTTCAGCGATTTCTCCAGCCAGTTCGGGCCCAGCAGCAGCCAGTCCGACTTTCGCCGCCTGAACCGGGGTTATTACCTGCAGGCCCTGGCCGAACCGGTGCGCGATTTCTCACTCACCGCGGGTGGGCGGCTGGATGACAACGAGACCTTCGGAACGTTCGGAACGTACCGCGTCGGCGCGAGCTATCGCCTGCCAACCGGCTCCCGTTTCCGCGCGTCGCTCGGGACGGGCTTCAAGGAGCCGACGTTCGAGGAGAACTTCAACACCGGGTTTTCCAATGGGAATTCGTCCCTGAAGCCCGAGCGCTCCTCCAGCTGGGAAGTTGGAATCGAGCAGGCGACCCTGGGCGGAACGCTCTTCTTCTCGGCGACCTACTTCAGCCAGCGGTTCCGGGACCTGGTGCAGTACACCTTCAATCCCACCATGCCGACCGCGCCGAACTACTTCAACGTTGCCGCGGCCAACGCCTCCGGCGTCGAGCTGGCCGCGCGTACCGTGGTGGCGGGCGGGCTCAACCTGGAAGGGAACTACACCTACCTCCACACCGAAGTCACGAATTCCGGCTTCGACTCGGGGCCGGATGCGACCTTCGTGGCCGGCGAAGAGCTCCTGCGGCGCCCGTCGCGGACCGTCTCGGCGCGTGCAAGCTGGACTTGGCCGGGCCGGGCGACCCTGGGATCGGGAGTGCGGTATGTTGGCGAGCGGGCAGATCGGGATTTCGCCAAGTTCCCGTCACCACGGGTTACACTGCCCAGCTATACGGTCCTGGACCTGTTCGGAGACGTCACCCTGGTCAGTGGAAATCCAGGATTGGGACTGAGTGTGCGAATCGAGAACGCACTGGACCACAAATACGACGAGATCGCGAACTTCCCGGCACGAGGGAGGACGGTGATGGTGGGGGGGAAAATCGGATTTTAATAGGTACGCAGTGCGCAGTGCGCCGTGCGCAGAGGGTTCCACGAGGCCTTCGTCGTCCGACTCGCGACGGAAGCATCGTTAGCTCTGCGCACCGCGCACTGCGCACCGCGCACTTTTCAGCTCACCTTGCCGGGTTTGGGGGCTCCGTCCGGCCCATTATCCCAGTCCTGCGCCGAGCTCACATTCGGCACGCCCCACTGGTGCCCGTTCCAGCCGTCAAAGCCGTCCATTTTCACCGCCCAGAACCCGGTGGTGAAATCGGACAGCACGATGAGCCCGTCGGCGTTACGGATGTCGATGCCCCAGCCGCCGTTGTTGCCGTCGTGGAGCTGCGCCTTCTGCTCCGGTGAGAGCCCCTCGTTGCCGTTCGGACCATCGAAGGTGTCGTAGTAGCCAACGGTATAGGGATTGGTGGGGTCCATCATGTTGAAGACCTGGATCCCGTCCTCGAAGGCGGCCACGAAGACGTAGGGCCAGCGCACTTCATGATTGTGCGAGTAGTTGATCCAGTTCGCGGTCCAGGCACCGACCGGTCGCGAAATGGTCTTCACCGTGCCATCGAGTCCCGGCTTCAGATCGAAGATCCGGAGAGGAGCATACCGGTATTCGACCTCGGTCACTGCGTACCGGCCGGTGGGGTCGGGCGTGAAGGTGTGGCCATAGCCCACGCCAGCGATTCCGGTGATCGAGGTCAGGAGCTTGGGATTTTTCACGTCGGTGATGTCGTAGACGTAGTAACCGCCGGTTCCCGCCCCGTAGAGCCGGTCCTGGTGGGAAACGGGATCATACCCGGCATAGAAATCATGGAAGGTCGAGCCGCGCGGGCCCGTACGAACCGGCCGTCCGTTGGGCATGGTGTCGCCGGGTGCCGGGGTTGCCCGCGGGACGACGTTCGTGTCCACCTCAGGTAAAGGAACACGACCGACCAGCCCCTGCAGGCCGTTGCCGTTGGCGGTGGCGACGACCTTATCCATGTCGAACAGATTGGCGAAGGGCCGGGTGCTTGTGGTAATCAGGAGCGGCATCCCGCTCGAATGCTTGTAGGTAATGCTCTCGTGAAACCCTCCAAGGGACTGCGGATCGCGGAGCCGGCCGATCTCCTTGATCTTCGTCGTGTCCGGAAGACCGGTCATATCGAAGACCACGGCGCCCAGATCGTTGTCGGGGCCGCCCTGCTGGAATTGGGTCGCGATCGCCATATAGTAGCGACCATGCGTTTTGACGTACGCTGGATTCAACGCACCTGATCCGCGGTGGATCTCGGCGTTCTCGATGGTCCAATGCCAGAGCATCCGCGCCTTGGCCGGATCCTTGAATTCGATGACGTAGAAACCGCTCGGCGCGAACCGGCTGCAGACGTACGCGTACGGCCGGGACATCTCCTGCTCGATCTCGATGTCGCAGGTCCGCCTGCCCAATCCCAGGATGTCGGGACTCTGGAACTTGGTGCGGTCCAGCAACGGCTGAGCTCCGCCCAGGGGTATGTGGGACATCAGGTGCATGTTGGAGCTGTACTGCTGGCCGGGTAACCGCTGCTGCGCCTGGAGGGATCCAGCGATCAGTACCAGGCCGAGCCACGCCAAGGTGCGCATTATCTCCATCCTCTCCAAATGAAATTCATGCCGGCATCGGCAACAGAGACTTTCGGGTGGGCGCTCCGGAAACCATATTAGCGTCCGTTCTTTCGTTGCGAAACAGTACCCTCAATCTGCGTCGGTGGTCTGCAGGCACGTCGCGGCTTGGCCCACGTCGTCGTGGGAGGGCCGCCCGCGTCCAGCCGTCATCGGTTCTGCCAAGAGGAGGTACACATGAAAATCCTGAGGTCAGTGGCTTTGCAGCTGGCCCTGGTCGCCGCGGCCGTCGTGCCCGCGAGTGCCCAGAGCCGCATCGTTACCGGTCGGGTGACCGATTCTCTCACCAGTGTCCCGATTACCAGCGGACAGGTCACGGTGCAGGGAACGACGGTCGGCGCCACCGTCAAGGACGATGGCACCTTCACCGTCGCGGTTCCCGCCCGCGATGTGGTCATCGGCATTCGCAGTATCGGGTTCAAGCGGAAGGACGTGCCGGTGCCCGCCGCGCAAAGTTCGGTGGAAGTGAAGCTGGAGCGGGACTACTTCCAGCTCGAGGCGATCGTGGTCACCGGCCAGGCAACCGGCGTTGAGCGAAAAAATCTCGCTAACGCGGTAGCAACCGTGAACGCGGACCAGCTGGTCAAGACCCAGACCGCCACGGTCGATCAGGCTCTCTACGGCAAGATTGCGGGCGCGGAATTTCGCTCCAACGACGGCGCCCCCGGCGGTGGCGGCATGCAGGTCACCCTCCGCGGCGTTTCGTCCGTGCTTGGAACGGTCCAGCCGCTCTGGGTCGTGGACGGCGTGATCGTCAGCAACCAGGAGATCGGGTCGGGACTCAATTACGTGACCCGCGGTGGTGGAACGACGTGCAACGCGTCCGGCCAGGCCTGCGGTAACCAGGACCAGGTGGTGAACCGGGTGGCCGATCTGAACCCGAACGACATCGCGAGTGTCGAGGTACTGAAAGGCGCCTCCGCTTCGGCGATCTACGGATCCAAGGCCAACAACGGCGTGATCCTGATTACGACCAAGCGGGGCCGTGAAGGCGCCCCGCAGTTTAGCGTGTCCCAGAAATTCGGTGTGTCATCGATCCTCAAGCGGTTTGGCCCCTTCCGGCAGTTCGGCAGCGCGGCCGAAGCGGCGAGCGTCTACGGCGCGAGCGCGCTCACCGACTGGACTCCGACCTACTACGACCACGAGATGGAAGTGTTCGGGAATCACCCGCTCTCCTACGAGACCTCGGCGAGCGCCAGTGGCGGGACCCAGACCACCCGCTACTTCGCTTCCGGCCTGATCAACAAGGATGGCGGCATCAATACCAACACCTGGGCGCACAAGCAGTCCCTTCGGCTCAACCTGGACCAGGACGTTGGAAGCCGCCTCAATATCAGCCTCAGCATGAACGGGGTGCACAGCGATCGGGCGCCTGGCTTCAACAACAACGACAACAATGAAGTCGGCATGTATTACGCGTTGATGCGGACGCCATCGTTCATCGATATCCGGCAGCGGGCGGACGGGACCTGGCCGGTCAACAACTACGGCAACAGCAACCCGATGCAGACGGTGCAGCTGGCACAGGCGCAGGAGAACGTGTGGCGCGCCATCAATTCCGCGCGGGTAGACCTGACGGCGATCAATTCCGCAACCCAGACGCTGAAGATCATTGGCAACGGGGGCATCGATCAGTTCTCCAAGCGCGACTTTGTCTTCTCGCCGGCCACGTTGCAGTACGAGCCCAGGGTTCGTGCCGCGACGCCGGGACTCATCGCGCACTCGGCGAGCTTCGTCAACCAGATGAACACCACCGTGAGCATGGTGCATACGCTGAAGCCCTCCAGCGGCGCCCTGTCCGCGACCACGTCGCTGGGCGCCAACTACGAACAGAAGACGTTCAACTTCTCCCAGATCGTGGGCCAGGGTCTCACGACCGGCGTGGCCAGCGTTGATGCGACCCAGACTCAGCAGGTCTTCCAGACCCGTAACAAGGTCAAGGACGCCGGTTATTTCGCGCAGGAAGAAGTACTGACCTTGAAGCAGAAACTGCTGCTGACCGCGGGTATCCGGGCTGACCAGAGCAGCACCAACTCTGATGCCAGCAAGCTCTTCTGGTATCCCAAGGCGTCCGCCTCGTACCGGTTCAACGCCGTGAAGGGTGTGCTGGACGAAGTAAAACTCCGTCTCGCCTACGGCCAGTCAGGCAACGAACCGAAATACGGCGACAAGTTCAATCAGCTCAGTACCAACAACTACGGCGGGAACTCCGGCATCAGCGTGCCCAGCACGATTGCCACGCCGCTCACTCCGGAACGACAGGCCGAAATCGAAACCGGAATCGACGCCAACCTCCTGGGTGGTCGCGCGAACCTCGAGCTCACCGGCTACCAGCGGACCATCAGCAATCTGTTGCTGGAGCGCCAGCTGGTTCCCTCGACTGGATACAACAAGGGCCGCTCTAACGGTGCGACCTTCAGAACCCGCGGTATCGAAGCCGCGCTGACCGCGGTGCCGATCCAGACTAGCGCCGTGCAGATGCAGTCCCGCCTGACCTTCGCGAAGACCCGGACCGTGATCACCTATCTGCCGGTTGCGCCGTTCATTTTCATCGGCAGCTATAACCGCGGCGCCGCGCGCTTCGTACAGGATTCTTCGGCGACCGACGTCTGGGGCAACGACACGCTGCCCGGTTGCGCCGCCAACAACTACGCGAATTGCCAGGTCGTCCAGCGGAAGATCGGTAACGCGACTCCGACTTTCACCATGGGCTTCAGCAATGATCTCAAGGTGAAGGCCATCTCGTTCAACATGCTGTGGACGTGGCAGCAGGGCGGGATGAACAGCAACCTGACCGAAACCGACGCAGATGCTTCGCAGATCAGCCGCGACTACGCGCAGGCCTGCGTGCACGACTGCCTTAACTCCGAAACCTTGGGTCAACAGCGTTACCGGCTCGGAACGGCGTTCGTTGCGAAGAACTATGCGCAGGACGCTACCTACCTGAAGCTTCGGGAGGCGACCCTTTCCTTCGAGCTGCCAAAGTCACTCATCACCAAATTCTGGAGCAGCGCGCGGTACGTGCGGCTGTCGGTGAGCGGCAAGAATCTCCTGATGTTTACGCCGTACTGGGGTGTGGACCCCGAGGTGAATAACAACGGCACGCAGGCAATCAAGATCGGATTCGACGACATCGCGCCGTATCCGCCGGCTCGCACCTTCTGGTTCACCCTGGACCTGGGGTTCTAACCATGACGAATACTTTCCGATTCGCCGGCGCCCTCGCGATGATCGGGCTCCTCGGCGTAAATGGTTGCAAGTCGCTCGACGTGGAGAACCTGAACGGTGTCTCCGTCGACAACCTGCAGAGCAATCCCGCGCCCGCCGCGGTCAAGTCGGCCGCCCAGGGTCTCATGCAAACCTGGCGGAGCATCACGCGGGAACAGGCCAATACGTTGACCAAGTACGGGTACGAAGTGTGGCAGATCCGTTCGTCGTCCCCGCCGTCGCTCACCGGCATCGTGCTGTTTCCCAACACCGGCACGTTCTGGAGCTCAGCGAACTATGGCTGGGTCGCCAATGTCAACGCGTTCCTGAAAGCGGTGGATGCGGTGGCCGACAGGAATGCCGACCCCGTCTCCGGTTACACCGACCAGCAGAAGGAAGCGATGCGGGGATGGGCCAAGACCATTCTTGCGGCGGCATACGAGCACATGCAACAGGCGCATGATTCCTTCGGCATCGTGCTCGACCTGCCCGCCAATCCGCTCGAGACAGTTCCGCCGATCGCGACCAAGGCGCAGGTCTGGAACCGGATATTCCAGTTGCTGGACCAGGCTGACGCGCATCTTGCGAACGCCGGCAGCACGGCGTTCCCCTTCGCGCTCGGACCGGGCTACGCCGGATTCAACACCCCGGCCACGTTCCGGCAGGTCAACCGGGCGCTCAAGGCCCGGTTCCAGGTCCTGACCAACGACTATGCCGGCGCGCTTACATCGCTCGGCGCGTCATTCATCAACTCCGGTGCAAGCGGGCTAACCAGGGCCGGGCTCCAGCGCGGGCCGTTCCACACGTACACCACCCAAACGAATGACCAGACCAACGACCTGGTCGGAACCGACTATTACTACAACACCAGGCTTCGGACCGGCGCACAGGAGAAATCCCCGGGCGTGCTGGATGACCGGGTGGCGCTCAAGGCGCGTACCGTCACTTCATTTACGTTCCTCGGCGTTACCAGCAATCTGAAGCCCAACGATTTTTACAATCCCACGCCGGGCACGAACGCGCTCACCAACATCAGCTCACTTCCGCTGATCCGGAATGAGGAGCTGATCCTGCTTCGTGCCGAAGCCAACCTGGCGTGCACCCCTCCTACCGGGCTTACTGCAGGGACAGATCCAGTCATCTGCACCGGTGGTCCCGCTGCGAGGGCGGCGGCGCTGGCGGACATCAACCTGATCCGGGTGAACTCGGGTGGCCTTCCCCTGCTCGCGGCTGATCCGGGCCCGGGCGGAACGGGCACGGGTGACTTGCTGCTGGATGAGCTGCTGTACAACAAGCGCTATTCGCTCTGGGGCGAGTTTGGGACCTCTTGGCTCGACCAGCGGCACTATTCGCGGGCAAATCAAATCCCGCGCTACGCCGCAAATTACCTGGTGATGGACGTCTTCCCGATCCCGCAGGCGGAATGCGAGGTCCGGGGTTACTCGACCAAGGGTTGCTTCCAGGGCGGGTATAGCGGCGTGGCAGGTTCGATCCTGTAACAAAAGACGCGCGACGACCGACGCACGACGTCCGACGCTACTCCGATTGCACTTCGGGTAGCGTCGAGCGTCGAGCGTCGCGCGTTGTAGCCGTTAAGTTCTAGGTGTGCTGGTCTCGACTCCCGCGATCGTCCTCCATTCCTTCAAGTACGGCGACACCTCCAAGATCGTCCGGCTGTTGACGCGCGAACACGGCGTCCAAAGCGCCATCGCCAAGGGCGCGTTCCGGGCGAAATCCCAGTTTGGCGCGCGGCTCCAGTCGCTGAGCCAGGGCGTTGCCCAGCTCTACGTCAAACAAACCCGCGATCTGCAAACGCTCGGCGCCTTCGACGTCACCGACCAGCGCAGCGCGCTGGCCGAGGACGTGCGCCGCTACTCCGCTGCCTCGGCGCTGGCCGAGCTGGTCTTAAGGCTCGCACCCGAAGAGCGGAACCCCCACGTCTTTGACCTGCTGAGCGAATCGCTCGACCGGCTGGCGGTCGCACCGGGCGAGACCGTAGGCACCATCGCTCTCACCGCGCTCTGGCAGATGATCGCAACCCTCGGCTTCTCGCCCTCACTGGAGGATTGCGCCCGGGACGGCCGCCCGGTGCCTGCCGGATCGGCGCGATTTTCCGTGGCCGACGGCGGATTTCTCTGCCCCGCCTGTGCGGCACAGACCGAGGCGTCCAAGCTTCCCGCCGAGGACCGCGAAGTCCTGGTGCGCCTCGTGAATGGGGAGGGCGACATGGGAGCGCTGCCGCCTAAGCGGGAAGCGGCCCACCGCCGGCTGCTGGCGCGCTTCGTACGCCGCCATGCATCCGAAGACCGCGAGCTGGGCGCTCTCGCCTTCTGGGAAGGCCAGCCATGACCCGGCACGTCGTGATCGGCACGGCGGGTCACGTGGACCACGGAAAAACCGCGCTGGTCAAGGCGCTCACGGGCGTCGACACCGACCGATTTCCGGAAGAACAGAAGCGCGGGATCACCATCGACATCGGTTTCGCGCCGCTCGACCTCGGCGGCGAGATCCGGGCCAGCGTGGTGGATGTCCCCGGCCACGAAGACTTCATCCGGAACATGGTCGCGGGTGCCACCGGGATTGACCTCGCGCTCCTCGTGGTCGCGGCGGACGAGGGCGTGATGCCTCAGACGAAAGAGCATCTCGCGATTCTCGAGCTGCTCGGCGTGAAAGTCGGCGCGGTCGCCATCACCAAGGCCGACCTCGCCGATCCGGACTGGCTGGACCTGGTTCGCAGCGACGTCGAAGAACGGCTCCGTGCCACGTCGATCGCCTGGGAGCCGGCGGTGCCGGTCTCGGTCGTCAACGGCCAGGGCATCGAGCAGCTCCGCGGCACCTTGGCAGAAGGCGCATCCCGGACCCGCGACCGCGCTCGTGATGATCTCTTCCGCATGCCGGTGGATCGGGTCTTCAGCCTCGCGGGAGCGGGCACGGTCATTACCGGCACAACCTGGAGTGGATCGGTCAGGGTGGGCGAGCAGGTGTCGATCCGTCCCCAGGGTGTGAGCGGCAGAGTGCGGAGCGTCGAAGTCCACGGCGCCCGGCGGGATGAAGCGGAACCGGGTCGAAGAACCGCGATCGCGCTGGCCGGGGTCGAACGTGCCGAAGCGGGGCGGGGCAGCGTCGCCGTGACCGACCCCGCGTGGCGGGCAACCACGACTGTCGACGTGCGACTCGCACTCCTTCCGGAGGCCCCGCGCAACATCACCCAGCGCACCAGGTTGAGGCTGCACCTGGGAACCGCCGAAGTACTCGCCCGGGTGACCCCGGCGGCGGGGGAAATCGTTCCCGGCGAAAGCGGCATCGTACGGTTGCGACTGGAGGAACCGCTGGTGGCACGGTGGGGCGATCGGGGCGTCATCCGCGCCTATTCGCCGGTCGCTACCATCGGCGGCTGCGTGGTGGTCGATCCCTGGCCCGCGTTGCGGCCGCACCGGCCGGCAGAAAATCCGGCCCGGGAATCTGCCGACCCGGTCGAACGGATTCGGGCTTTCGCGCTCAGCTCTGGTCCTGATGGAATACCGGTCGGTGACTTGCCGGTTCGTGCTGGAATCCATGCGGGCCAGGCAACCGATCTCGTTTCCCGCGCGCTCGAATCGGCCGAGCTTCGTCGCGTCGGTGACCGAATCGTCGCTGCCGCGGTCCTTAAGGCAATCAGCGATGAAGCGCTGGAAACGCTGTCGCGCTACCACGCGAAGCAGCCACTGGCGCCGGGAATGCCGCTCGAGTTGTTACGCCAGGCAATCCGGTCCGTTACGCTCGGTGAATACGTTCTCGCCGAGCTGGAGCGGGAACGGAAAATCGCCACCGGGCATGGCGTAGCGCGCCTCTCCGGGCATGCTCCCTCGCTCAACCCGGAACAGGAACGGCGGGGGACCGAACTGCTCGAAAGTCTTACACGATCCGGGAGTGAGGGGCGCACGCTGCAGGAGCTGGAAGGGCCGGCGCGCGACGGATCGGCGCGCGAAATCATCGAGTATTATGTGAGGGAGGGCACGGCAATTCGGGTCGGGGAAGACCGATATTATGAAAGGAATGTGCTGGACGGTTTGGCTCGGCGCGCCCTCGCTGAGATCCAGCGACTCGAAGGAGCCACCCCGGCACAGCTTCGCGACCATCTCCAGCTCAGCCGAAAATATCTGATACCGTTGCTGGAATGGCTTGACCTTAAGGGGTTTACCCTACGCGCGGGTGACGCGCGAAGAGTTACGCCGGGAGGTCAGCAATACCTGCTAGGTTCTTGACGCGTTGTCCGGCGGCCCGTACCTTGCCGGTAGCAAGTCAGGTTATTGGTACACACAACCGAGGAGTCTTTAGCGCCTTCTTTTTTCGTCAGCCACGGAGTCCAAAATGAAGAGAAGTGCCTGGGCGTTGTGGTTGTTGCTCGGGCTTCTTGGGTCGGTGCCGAGCAAGGCGTACGGGCAGACCGTAGATCCGAACGTATCGCTCGGCAGGAATTATCCGAACCCGTTCAATCCCGAGACGTTCATTCCGTTCCAGTTAAAGGCGGAATTATTCCTCGGGGGCCAGCGACCTCTGGTGAGCCTGAAGATCTACAACGTGCTCGCTCAGCTGATCGCAGTGCCGATAGTACAGGGGAGTGGTGAGAAGCTTCAGGACGCGCCACTCAGCTGGAACGGGACCGGAGATTACACCGCCTACTGGGACGGCAAAGTCCAGGGAACCGACAAAGAAGCCGCATCCGGGGTCTACGTTTATCAGTTGATTGTCAGGTGGCAGCAAAACGGTAAGACCCAGATGAAGACATCGTCGAACAAGATGACGGTGATGAAGTAGTCCGACGCGACGGATTCCCCAAACGGGTCCGTCGCGTCTGCCTTTTCTGCAGGGTAGCCGCTCCCAAGTCTGTAAATTAGGCTTACATACGGGTATGCGCTTTGCCTCCGAGCGGTGCGTGGTAAGTGGTACGTGGGGGAGGCAAACGTCTCTTCCGTCCCCCGAAGGCGACGGAACCAATGCTGGCCTCCCCACTCACCACGCACCACGCACCGTTTGACCGAAGGTATTTGGAGGCAAAAGTGATCCGCCCCGATAGGCTGACTCTTAAAGCGACCGAAGCCCTGCAGGAGGCCATCCGCCTCGCGCAGGACCGCGGCAACCCGGTCGCCAACGACGCGCACCTGTTCCTGGCGCTGCTCAACCAGGAAGAAGGCATAGTCGCACCCCTGCTCCAGAAAACCGGGCTCAACGTCCGTGAGCTGACCGCCGAAACTGAACGCGAAATCGATCGCCTGCCGCGTCAGAGCGGAGACGGTGCGCAGCCGACGCTGTCGCGCGAGCTGAACTCGGCTCTCGAGAGCGCGGACAAGCTCGCCAAGCAGCTCGATGACGCCTACGTCTCGACCGAACACATCCTGGTCGGCTTGGTAGATACCAAGGGCACGACCGCTCGGCAGCTGCTATCGGATCGCGGGATTAACAAGGACACTCTGCTCGAGGCGCTGAAGGCCGTTCGCGGCAGCCACCGCGTCACCGACCAGGAGCCCGAAAGCAAATACCAGGCACTGCAGCGATTCACCAAAGATCTGACCGACCTCGCTCGCGCAGGCAAGCTGGATCCGGTCATCGGGCGGGATGAAGAAATCCGTCGCGTCATGCAGGTACTTTCCCGGCGCACCAAGAACAATCCGGTCCTGATCGGCGAGCCCGGTGTGGGCAAGACGGCCATCGTCGAAGGCCTCGCTCAGCGCATCGTAAACGGCGACGTGCCGGAGACCCTGCGTAACAAGCACCTCGTCGTACTGGACATCGGCCTGCTGCTGGCGGGCGCCAAGTATCGCGGTGAGTTCGAGGAGCGGCTCAAGTCGGTACTCAAGGAAGTGACCGAGCAGGAAGGCCGTTTCATCGTCTTCATCGACGAGCTGCACACCATTGTCGGCGCCGGCGCGGCGGAAGGCGCGGTGGATGCGTCCAACATGCTGAAGCCGGCCCTCGCGCGAGGTGAGCTGCACGTCGTGGGCGCGACCACGCTGGACGAATATCGCAAGCACATCGAGAAGGACGCGGCCCTGGAGCGGCGCTTCCAACCGGTCTTCGTGGGGCCGCCCTCGGTCCAGGACACCATCGCCATCCTGCGCGGTCTCAAGGAGCGCTACGAAGTCCATCACGGCGTGCGCATCACCGACAACGCGCTGGTAGCGGCCGCCACGCTTTCGGACCGTTACGTGGGGGACCGGTTCCTTCCGGACAAGGCTATCGACTTGATCGACGAAGCCGCGAGCCGGCTCCGGATCGAGATCGACAGCCTCCCCCAGGAGATCGACGAGGTCGAGCGGCGCATGGTCCAGCTCAAGATCGAGGAGCAGGCCCTGGGGCGGGAGAACGACCGAGCCAGCAAGGAGCGCCTTGCCGCGCTGAGACAGGACCTGGCGGGGCTCAAGGAACGCTCCGACGCGATGAAAGCGCAGTGGCAGGCGGAGAAGGATGCCATCCAGCGGCTGCGGGAGAAGAAGGCCGCCCTGGAGCAGGCCCGAAACGAAGCGGAGCAGGTGACCCGTTCAGGCAACCTGGAGAAGGCCGCCGAGATCCGCTACGGGAAGATTCCGGAGCTGGAGCGGGAGATCGAGAAGGAAAACAAGCGGCTGCTGGAGATCCAGAAGAACGCCAAGTACCTGAAGGAAGAGGTCGACGCCGAGGACGTGGCCGAGATCGTGTCCAAGTGGACTGGGATCCCGGTCAGCCGGATGCTCGAATCGGAGCGGGAGCGCCTTACCAAGCTCGAGGACGAGCTCGGCCGGCGAGTGATCGGTCAGAAGGAAGCGCTGGAGGCGGTGTCGAACGCGGTCCGCCGTTCCAGGGCAGGACTACAGGACCCGAATCGGCCGATTGGCTCCTTCATTTTCCTGGGTCCCACGGGTGTCGGCAAGACGGAGACGGCGCGGGCCCTGGCCGAATTCCTGTTCGATGACGAAAAGGCGATGGTGCGGCTGGACATGTCCGAGTACATGGAGAAGCACACGGTAGCCCGGATGATCGGCGCCCCTCCGGGTTACATCGGTTACGACGAAGGCGGCCAGCTGACCGAGGCGGTCCGCCGGCGGCCTTACTCGGTGGTCCTGTTCGATGAGATCGAGAAGGCCCACCCCGACGTCTTCAATGTCCTGCTGCAGATCCTGGACGACGGCCGGCTGACTGACAGCCAGGGCCGGACGGTCTCCTTCCGGAACGTGGTCATCATCATGACCTCGAATGTGGGCAGCCAGTTCCTGCTCGAGATGGCCGACCGGTGGGACGAGGCCGAAAAGCGGGTTATGGAGGTACTGCGGGCCACCTTCAAGCCCGAGTTTCTCAATCGGGTGGATGACATTATCATGTTCCGGCCGCTTTCACGGGACGACCTGGTCCGGATTATCGACCTGCAGCTCGTGAAGGTGGAACGGCTGCTGGCGGACCGACGGCTGAAGCTCGAAATCGCGCCCGAGGTCAAACAGCTGCTGATCGCCGAAGGATACGATCCGGTGTACGGCGCCCGGCCGCTGAAGCGGGTGATCCAGCGCGAAATCCAGAACCCGCTGGCGCTCGCGATTCTTGAAGGGGATTACAGTGAAGGCGATACGATTCGGGTGGTTCGCTCGAGTGATGGCAAGCGGCTGGAGTTCCTCAGGATTCCAGCAGGAGGCGGGGCGTCGGAGCCGCTGGTACACGCGTAACCTCATCCTGAACCTCACCCCTGTCCCCTCGGATCTCACCCCTGTCCCCTCTCCCTACGGGAGAGGGGGACGAAACGTGGGGTGGGTTGTGGGACTGCTGGTTTTGGTCGCCTTGCCTGCCCGAGCGCAAGTTCAGCACGCCGTTTCCAACGCACCGACGGTTAGCGAATCGGTCCGGGTTTACAGCTATCCCGATCCCACCAACATCTATTCCGCCGCGGGCGCGAATGCCTTCAGTGAAGAGGCGAAGCGGGCCAAGCCGCTGGTCTATGTACCAGAAGGTGGAGCGGGGTCAGTCGCGGTCATCGACCCTTCGACGTACAAGGTTGTTCACTCCTATCTGACGGGAGTGCTTCCCCAGCACGTCGTGCCTTCCTGGGATCTCAAGACGCTCTGGGTTCTGAACGAGAACAGCAACACGGTCACGCCGATCGACCCCGTCACCGGAAAGCCGGGCAAGCCGGACTCGGTAGTCGAACCGTACAACATGTATTTCACCCCTGACGGGCAGTACGCGATCACGGTGGCCGAGCGGCACCAGCGCCTGGATTTCCGCGACCCGCACACCATGGAGTTGAAGGACACGCTTGCGGTACAGTGCCCCGGCGTGGATCACATGGATTTCACGTCGGACCTGCGCTACGCGATCGCGACGTGCGAGTTCTCGGGACAACTGCTGAAGCTGGACGTCGCCGCCCACAAGGTGGTCGGATACCTGGTTCTCGATCCCGCTGGCCTGGGCTTTCACGGTTCTCCGCAGGACGTCCGCTCGTCGCCGGACGGCAAGGTGTTCTACGTGGCCGACATCAGGGCCGACGGCGTATATGAAGTCGATCCCGTCGCGTTCAAGCGCATCGGTTTCATTCCCACCGGCGAGGGCGCGCACGGGATCTATCCGAGCCGGGACGGAAAAGTTTTCTACGTCACCAACCGCGGCTCGCATGATTTCTGGGGTCCTGAACACGGTACCGGAAGCATCACGGTCATTGATCCCGAGGCCCGGACAATCGTCGGGCGTTGGACGATCGAGGGCGGCGGGAGCCCGGACATGGGCAACGTGAGCGCGGACGGAAAGGAGTTGTGGGTTTCCGGCCGGTTCGACGGTGAGGTCTACGTGTTCGACACGTCGACCGGAAAGCTCACGCACCGGATCAAGGTCGATCGGGGACCGCATGGGCTCACGGTGTGGCCGCAACCGGGGCGATTCTCGTTAGGTCATACTGGAAACATGAGATGACCTCACCCCCATCCCCTCTCCCTCCGCGAGAAGGGGGCTTTCATCGTGTTATGAACGCTCCCCTCTCCCTCCTCGCTTCGCTCGGGGCAGGCTCCAGCGAGAGAGGTTGGGGGTGAGGTCCAAGTTGTCCATTCCAGCTCGTCCCCCTCTTTCCGCAGTCGACAGAGAAGCCATGCGCGCCGCGCTCGACGCGGCGCGGGAAGGCGGCGAAGCCGGGGAGGTTCCGGTCGGCGCCGCGGTCATGGTAGACGGTGAAGTCATCGCGGTCGCACACAACGAAACCATCCGCAACAAGGATCTCACTCAGCACGCCGAGCTGCTCGCGATGCGCCGGGCCATGGAGCGGCTCGGCAGCGACCGGCTCGAGCGAGCGAGTCTCTTCGTCACCCTCGAACCATGCGCGCAGTGCGCCGGCGCGATGGTTCTCGCGCGGCTCGGGCGCGTGGTGTTCGGAGCCCACGATCCCAAGGCCGGCATGGCGGGAAGCGTGGGCGATCTGCTTCGCCATCCGCAGCTCAATCACCGCCCGGAGGTCACCGGGGGTGTGATGGCGGAAGAATGCGGGGCGGTGCTGCAGGCGTTCTTCCGGGCGAGGCGGTAGCGACCATACCACAGTGCGCACGCGCGACAGCGTGCATCTGCACTGAAAAAAAGCGCTGTGTCCTTCATGATTTCCCCTTCCTACAACACAACCATCGTCACCTCAACGTCTAGACCTAAGTCCGCAGAAGGCATAGTTCTTGCCCCCTCATAACTCCTTGAAGTGGAGCAACAAAACTCAATGGCGCGAAACGATGCTCGCGTCGGATGATTCGATGCTGAGCGACTTTGGGGAGGACCACAATGAGGCAGACGGACTGGAGCCGCGGAGTGCGGCTGGTAGCTTCGGCGTTTTTTGTGGCCGCGGCGGTAGGAACGGCAGCATGCCGTGGCAATCGGGCCGACAAGACGGACTATGATGTGAATCCGCCGGCGACGGCGGGACGCTCAACCGACACGATGCCGAGCACGACCACGAGCACAGACACGAGCGCGAACCGGAATGACTCGAACCTGGTTCCAGTTCCGGGCACGCCTCACAACGTTCGGCCTGGCGTGACTGACACCGGAACGAGTGGGACCGCTCGCAGCAGCACCAGCACGCGCAGCACCCGCACGGGTACTGCTCGCCGTTCTCGCCGCAGCAGCCTGCGGACCGACACGTCGGTCAGCGGTGGCGGCGCGATCAGCTCTGATACGAATTCGATGAACAACGGCATGGCGCGGGACACCTCCATGCGCGGTCCGACCGTGACTGACACGTCGGCCAGCAGCTCGTCCAGCACCGGCATCAGCGGCTCGGCGAATTCCAGCATCACGCCGTCCACCACTGATACTTCGGCGACTGGCGGACAGCCCCGGACCGGCGTGACCGACAGCAGCATGACGCCGAGCCCCAGCACGAGCAACAATCCGAACATGAGCAATCCGAGCAGCCCGAGCACTTCGAGCAACCCAAGCACGGATAGCTCCAGCACACCGAACAGCATGAGCAATCCGAACAGCTCGACCACTCCAGGCAGCTCGACTGCGCAGCCCAACACTGGGACCTACCAGCCCAGCGGTGGCGCGCAGGTGACTGACACGGTGCGGGCCGACAGCACGCAGCCGAGCAGCTCGACGAATCCTCGCTAACTCAGTCAGGACCGCAGCACCAACGGGGGAGCGTCGCGAGATGCTTCCCCGTTCTTCCTTTATCTGACAGGAGAGATGGAAGGGATGCGCCGCTTCGACGTGGCGGCCTTCTGCGGGTGGCCGCCCTACGGAGCGCCGCAGTCGCGACTCGCTTCCCGACGTTTTTTAAGACTTTGCCATCGGTCCAGCTTTTGCCGCCGTGAGCAGGTGTTTTTCTCACGGAGGAATCATGAGAGTCACCACCGCAGCCAGTGCGTTGGTCACGGCGCTGCTGCTGTCGTTTGGCGCCGCATCGGCGCTCGTTGCCCAGGGTGGGGAGCGGCCGAAGCCCAACCAGAGGCCGGAAGTTGAATCCGGCAATCGCCAGAAACAAAAGCAGAAATCCAAATCGCAGGACCAGAATCAGCTCAACCAGCAGACCCAGTCGGGCCCCAGCGTGAATGATTCGACCGGCGGGACACTGGTGATCGACCAGGAGCTCGCCAGCGAAGGGGCCAAGGTCTGGGCCAACAAGGGCTGCGACGTCTGCCACGGGATCGGCCAGGGAAAAATCACCGGGCCCGATCTCGAAAATGTTCAGCTGCGGCACAACGTGAACTGGCTGCGGAACTGGATCCGGGATCCGGCGGAAGTCGCCCGGACCGATCCATACGCCCAGGGCCTGGTGTCGGGCTATAACCACATCATCATGCCGAATCTCGAGCTGACCGATCATCAGATCGACGCGGTCATCAACTACATCGCTCGCGAGAGCCAGCAAAAGAGCCAGTGAGGAGACAACCATGCGAAAATTCCTGTTGAGCGCCGCTTTGCTGGTGGCGATGGCTCCCGGGCTCCAGGCCGTGCCGTCGTTCGCCCGACAGACGGGGCTCGCGTGCTATCAGTGCCACGTGACATTTGGCGCCCCGGTCCCCGATTTCACGTGGACCGGATTCATGTTCAAGATCAACGGTTACCGCTTGCCCTGGGCCGGCCAGAAGTTCGAGGCCGGCGAGGAAGGCGCGCTGACCGGAAACCGGCTGGTGGTTCCCATCGTGCCGTACATGGCATTCCGGTTTCAGAGTATCTTCGCCGCCCAGAGCCGGAACCAGCTGGGGCAGTGGGGGAACGTCACGTCCAACCCCACCTCGCGGTTCTCGTTTTTCCCGGGGGGGCCGTTCGGCGACTACTTCTCGATGTGGGGTGAGCTGTACGCCACGCCCGATGGCAGCAGCACGGGGCAGTGGGGTATCGGCAACTTCGCCTTCGACGAGTACGACCTGCGAATGGTCAAGCGGTTTCCGCAGGCCACCGTCGGTGTCGGGATCTCCACCCAGAGTCTCAAGGAGCTGGGCGGGTTCGGTCCCTGGCCGGTGGGGCTCACGGATTACCTGTCGAACGGAAACTACCGGGGCTGGGCGCATCCCAACCGCGGCCTGGGAATGGCGTACGGATTCTTTGGCCACCGGCTCTTTGTGACGGCGGGGGCCGGACCCGGCGAGGACAATTTTGACTGGTCACGCCGGCTCTATGTGGCCCAGGCCGCCTATGCCCTATTTAACCGGGACAACAACTTCCTGTGGCTCACATCGGGCTGGCAGTTCGGGGATGATGGTATTCCGCTGCTGACGCAGATCTCGCCTTCCCGGGATGGGAAGCAGAATTGGGATTACACATCCACCGTGGCGGGGATTGGGGCAACGCGCACGGGCCCTGAAGCGGGAAGCGCGTATCTCTCGAGCGACATGGACCATTACTACCGGTCGCTGACGTCAGTTCGGTTCGGGATGGTGGACGTCGGTCCGCACAGCTTCGACACGCAGGTGCAGCTGTCGCTGAACAAGGAGTGGTACCTGGATCATGCCATCGCGCTGCATAACGCGGGCGGCATCGCGATCCGGTACACGTTGAATCACACCTGGGGCCTGGACCTCACGGCGGACCACACGTTCAATCTGCGGTTCACCGACATGGCGGGTGGGGTCCATGACATTTCCACCGCGGACATCAATTACAGCGCGTGGTTGTCATTCCGCCCGGCGGCGAACGTACTGTTCGGCCTTAATTATGGGAATGCGCCGAGCTACTCGTTGAATCTCCCGGCCCAGAACATGGGCAGGAGCTGGCAGTTCAACGTGGACTTTCTCTTCTGACCGAGCTCGGGGAAAAAAGAAGGGGAAGCCGAAAGGCTTCCCCTTTTTCGTTTTCGATACGGACAGGGTGGGATTCGAACCCACGGAACGGTTGCCCGTTCACACGCTTTCCAAGCGTGCTCCTTAAGCCACTCGGACACCTGTCCTGGAGTTCTTAAGTACAGCGAAACACGGAATACAAGATAACGACTAGCGTCCGATTTCGGTTGGATCTAGGGCCGCTGCTCCTTTGGATTCCGATTGAACTCCTCGGACCTCCCCCGCGGGATGCTCAATGTCTGCCACGCGTCACCCCGGAGTGTCTTCGCGATGTGAACGATCTGTCCCACGTGGTATGCAGTGTGTGCGAGCGAGCGGTGCAGGGCCTGGTGGACGCGAAACTCCTCGCCACGAATGAGGACGAAGCGGCTGAGATCGTCATCCGTCAGGGAATGAAGGGTGTCGAGAAGCGTCCTCCATCCCTCTTCCCACTTTGTCCGTAGCTCGTCCCGGCTGACCACGCGGTCGTGAAATTCCTCGTCTCGCTGGCGCCACGACTTCTCCCCGTCGCTCGAAAGGAAATCGGTAAAACGTGATTTCAGATTACCGGAGATGTGCCATACGATGATCGCGATGGAATTCGTCTCGCCACTTCCACGCGCAGAAAGCAGTGCTTCCGGCAGTTGGTCGACTGCCTCTTCGGCCAGCCTCTTGTAACGGCGATATTCGCCCTGGATGGATTCAACAACCTGTCTGCTCATCATTCGGCCCGATGAATTGACACGCATCGTAGCGCAAGATCGCAGAAGCCCGCAAGTTTGGGCATTCTGCATAGGCCATAGACCAAGAGGGAGGAGCAATGCACTGTCCCGCCACATGATACCTGAACCTTCTATCGGCCTCTGGCGTCGCGGAGTCCTGAAGGTGTACTCCTGACGAATCCTCGTGCCGCGCTACGTCGCCGGTGGGTGGGATTTATCATCGGCGTCGTGATGTCGACCGCTTGCCACGAGACCCCGACGGCCCCTTCGCCTGACGAGCCTCTCCCGGCCAAGGTCGGCCCACTGCAGTGGACAGTGCTCCAGCCTGATGGACCGCGGACCGTACGGTCTATCTGGGGAACTTCATCCGCGAATGTGTATGCCGTGGGTGACGAGGGAACGCTTTTCCACTATAACGGAGCGGGGTGGACCAGACAGCGCGGTGAGATGCCGGCGGTGTTCCGGGGTGTCTGGGGCAGTGCCCCGGACAACATCTTCGTTGTGGGACATGTTCGGCCGACAGTAACCCCCCGCCCGTCGGGCCGGGCCGAAGGTCTGGTCTATCATTTTGACGGGACGAACTGGACAGCCGTGGATGTCGGAGTCCAGCCTGCTCTCTACGCTATCTGGGGAAGCTCTGCCTCGGACGTTTTTGTAGCCGGCGCCGAAGGTGCCGTCTTGCACTTCGATGGTCATACCTGGACGCCGCAGCCTACTGGGTTCTCCTTTTCTACTATCCGAGCCCTTTGGGGTGCCGCTCCTGACACCGTATTCGCAGTCGGGAACCTCGGGGCCGTCCTTCGATACAATGGGACTTCCTGGAGCCAGGACTCCGCGCTCGCGGGAGGGTACCTGAGTCTTTGGGGGGCCTCGGCACATGACATCTGGGCGGTTGGCGACGTAGTGATGCATTTCGATGGGGTCAGCTGGAGCCGGCAGGCGAATGACATCTTTGTCCCCTGGAATGCCGTGTGGGGAACCTCGGCGACGAACGTGTACGCCGTGGGCAACGGCATCTACCAGGGCCAGCTGTTTCGCTACGATGGACTATCCTGGACTCTGTTTGCGGACACCCTCTCGCACCCGGCATTCCACAATGCCATGACGACGGTATGGGGAAATGCAGGCAATCTCTGGGTGGCTCTCGGGTCGGGTGCGATCGCTCGATACGACGGGTCCCGATGGCTGTGGGACATCAATCCGATCACGCTGTACGACGTTTGGGCGGATACCACTACCGGAAACGCATTTGCGGTCGGAGATGGCGGAACGGTCCTTCAGATCACCGATGCCGGTGTAAGCCCCCTCAGTAGCGGGACGGCCTCCCCTCTCCTCGCGGTTTGGGGCTTCGCCTCAAATAATGTCTACGCAGCCTCGCCCGGTGACCGGCTCCATTACGATGGCCAGTCGTGGACCGTTACGCCCGATCCTCCCGGTAGCGACCATGTCACTCTGTGGGGAAATGCGCCTGATAACCTGTTCGCTGCCGACGCGTTGGGCCGTGTGCGACGATTCGATGGTATCTCGTGGTCTCAGAGCCGAGCGGCGGGGATGTATGAGTATTGGTTCGATATGTGGGGCGTATCCGCCACCAACATCCTTGCCGTTGGCTATCAGAGTCTTCTTCGCGATCAGGGCGGGATAACGCGATTTGACGGGTCGACCTGGAAGACTGAGGCAGCGGGCATCGACGCGACCCTCATAAGTGTCTGGGGTGCGCGCGCAGATTCGGTGTTCGCTTTGGCGTACGATCAGGCAGGCCACACCATGGGCCGGTTCTATGATGGCTCGAAATGGAGCGCATTGACCTTACCAACGACAAACAGTCCTTACCGCGTTCGAGGGACCTCCTCACATGACGTGTATGTCGTCGGCGCAGGTGGTACCGCCCTCCTCTACGACGGTTCTTCCTGGTCGGCCCAGTCCACGGGGACTACTGCGGACATTTACGGTGTCTGGGTCTCGAGAAACGGAGGACTCGCGGTCGGAGACCGCGGAGTCATTCTGCGGGGGACTCGCTAGTCGCGGTGGGCTTGCTGGCGGGCTTGAATGGCAGGACCCGGGAATGCCAGGTTGCGTCATGCCGAGGCAGCCCGCTCCGCGAGCGTGACGAAGCACGCCTATCCACAGGCCGGGTTGTTTGTCTGGCGTCGCGCGAAGCGCGGGAACTAACCACAAAGGGTTATAGCCGGGCGCGACGATCGCGACAAATATTCGTCTTCGCCTGTTCACGGTGCGAAGATATGACTTCTCCAGTGCAACATGAGCGCCGCTCGCGCACTCGTTCCATCGACGACTGGGGCATTACCCAGTTGATACAAATGATCATCTATGATCCGGATGGAGCCTGCGAATACTTCCTGGATGCTCTATACGCAGGAAGGAGTACGGCTGAGGTTGCCGCCCAGCTGAATGGGGCCTCCAAACTCTGTCGGCGACGAGTAGACGATGGTGATCGCAGCGTCGAAGAGGTGCGCCGCCGACTTTGCGATCGGGGCTACCCGGTCTAGAAAGCCCAGATACGTCGAACGGTGGAAATGAAGACGCAGGCCGGCAGCGTTTGCAGCCGGCCGACGTCCGCAGGTCCGCACACGCAGTTCCAACCCAGATGACGTCTTCATCATCGAACGATCCGCCGAACCGGGACGAATGGTTGCGGACCGTGCAGGATGTTTACGAACTTGCGGGATCCGGGACTATACTCCACATTCGTCTCGCGCCCGCGCACAATGGTCACGCCGAGTACTGAACGCTCGAGCGCTGTCCTCAGAGTCGCCGGATGCGGAACCGCCCTTCGTGTCGTTGTAGATGGCGCAGCCGACCCTGCATGAGCCGATGCCTCGGGACGGAGCCACTTCCATTACATCCCTGCGAGCCGATTTACCGGGAGGCCGGAAAACTCCCCGGCCCCTCCGTGGCGTGCACGAAGCCGACGGGCCAGCTGATGGAGGATCATCGCCAGCTCGGCGGACGGATCGTGCAGCGTCTTGCGAGACCTCGGGCGGATAAGGCGACGCCGCATTCGGTACAGCCGTTCGGTCGAGATCCCGACATCCTTTGCAAACCTGGCAGTCGAAATCCCCCGCCGCTGAGCACCGAACGTAATCCACAGGAGTGTGATCGAGTCGAGGAGGTCTCGGGGTGCCGGAAGATTGGCCGTACGAGAAACCTGCTCGATCCGTCGGAGCGTGAGACCGATTTTCGAGGCAAGGAGACTCATCCGCTCGGACGTTCCGGAACCGCCCAGCTCCAGCGAGTGAATGCGTCGTTCCACCAGGGACCGGAGCGTATCGGGCATGCCGGAAAGCACATCGCCCAGGATCCTCCGAAAGTTGGTATTGGCTGCCCGCCCAAGCAGCTCGCGAAAACGGGCGCGGAGCCGGTCCGCCTCGGACGCAGCCTGAGTCTGCATTTCGATGACTACAGTCGGAACATCCCTGGTTGCGGTGAGAACCGCGCCCACGTGCGACAGTGGCGGGACGTACAGGAACAGGGGAAGATGGGGAAATCGCATCCACGCGTCACGGAGAGTGGATGCGACATCGGCGTCGGCTGGGGATAGGTCGTGAGCCAGGACCACACACGTTCCCAGCTCGGGTAGTCGGCGCGAAAGCTCGCGAGGAGGGATCTGGAACGCATGACAGCCTTCCAGCCTGAGCGCTGTTTCCAGATTTCGCCGGGCGATCGTTGCGCCAAGGTCGAGAGAGACAGCCACAGTAGGGAAGAGTGCTCTCATCGACGTCTCAATGGCCCCAGAGGCGAACCCAGTACCACGCTCTACCACGGAATATGAACGGCATGACCAGAATGACACATGATACAAAAGGGTTATGTCGGGTTCACCGTTCGCCTTTCGACTATCCCCGCTTCGTCCGGCGCGAATGCGCACCGGCAGGTCTTGAGCTTTGTTTCTCGAAGGGTGTGACGGATGACAGCCGGTGGAAACCAGCCAAGCGCCCGTTAAGACCGATTTTGCCAGTCGGGAGCCGCCTGGGCGGTGGTCCTTACTGTCGGAAGCAATGTCGGGTGGGGTTACCGAGATCGGTTATGAGCCTGCTGCCCCCGCAGGTCAGCCGGCCGGTCATGACCAGACAAGTGGCGGCGCACCGGTGATCACCCAGACGGTATTCCTCGTCGACGGCGATGAGGGTTCGCGGGCGAGTGTGGCAAGGATACTCACGGCCTCGGGCTTTGCGGTTCAGTCTTACAGGTCGGCGGAGGAATTTCTCGAGCATGAGCAGCAGGACCGGCCCGGCTGCGTACTCAGCGACCTTCGGCTACCCGGCCGGGACGGGCTCGATCTCTTTGGAACGCTACACGCATCGGGACGCTTCACTCCCATGATCTTTATGACCGCTGTCGCCGACGTTCCGTCCAGCGTGCGGGCAATGAAGAAGGGCGCGGTGGACTTCCTGATGAAGCCGGTAGCCGAAGAGACCCTGGTACAAGCTGTTCGCCAGGCCCTGACCAGGGATCGGGACCTCAGGTCCCGGTATCGCGTGGTCGACCAGCTTCGCGCCCGCTACGGCACGCTCACGCCCCGGGAAGCGGAAGTGTTCTGGTTAGTGACCCACGGCATGCTGAACAAACAGATCGCCCGTGACCTGGGGATCTCGCAGCAAACGGTAAAGGTGCATCGCCGACGCGTCATGCAGAAAATGCGGGCACAGTCGCTCGCGGTGCTGGTTCACCAGGCTGACCTTCTTGGAGGTGAGATTGGCGTCCGGGGCACGGAGCCCAACGCACACAGACGCGCAGGCTGAGTACCCCGAAGGTTCAATACCGTCCTCCCTCATGCGTAGACAATCTCTGCCGTCGCAAAGGTGTGAGCCTCAAGTGCGATGGAGGGTGTCATGTACGCAGACCCCAAGCGCGAAAAACAGTACCGGGATGCGATGGTGATCCGGGACCGTTTTCCCGAGATCCTTCCCGAAAAGACTCCAGTCCATATCAAGTACTGGCCGGCACGTGACCTGCTGACGGTTCTTGCAGGCCGCCAGGACCGGTGGTCTACCACCAAGGTTGATGGAGATAAGTTTCGACTGTATCTGGATGAAGTTGGGGCGCCGGTGCGCGTCGAGATACCGGCCGCCACCCGGCTTTTTCCACGAGATTGGTTGCAGCAGCATCAGCGTCGCAGGCCCTCAATCGGCCGGTCTTGAACCGCGCCCTCGGTTCACGGCGGCGGTCAAGGCCGCGACATGGTTCGCCGCCTTTTGTCCCTGAGTCGCCCCGGGTAAACGGTCTGACGGGACAATTTGGCACGTCGAAGCCCAGCCTTGCGCTCGGCGCGCTTCCGTATTGGTTATTGGCGTCCCCAACCCGAGAGCGTCATGAAATTTCCCGTCGTACGCGCGGCGGTCGCCGCGTTGCTCGCCGTGCTGGTCACCCAATCGGCCGAGGGCCAGGGCAATCCTCCCGCGGGACAACCTCCCCGCGGAGGGGGTCGTGGGCCCGCGTCACCCGCCATCAATTCAAATCCGGCGATCGCGGGCCAGCCCTTTCCCACGAGCCCAGGCATACGGCGGGTCGGCTTCTCGCCGCGGTCGGCGACCACGCCCACCGGTGAACGCGTCAACAACCTGACCAACAGCGATCTGGCGTTCTGGGGCCCGTACGCTTTCCAGGGGAGCTACGGCGGCTTCCGAGTGATCGATATCAGCGATCCCAAGGCTCCGAAACAGGTAGCGGAAGTGGCCTGCGCCGGTTCGCAGGGCGACGTACTGGTCTGGAACAAGATCCTGATCCGCACCACCGACCAGGCGCGTGGCCTGCCGAACAACGACCCGATGAAGACGTGCGAGCCCGGGACTCCGGCAGGCGAGAGCGAGGTGACCTGGAAGGGCCTTCAGATCTTCCAGGCAGAAGACTGGAGCAAGGTGACGGCCGCCAACCTGGTCGCGGCGGTGAAGGTGGATTGCGGGGCGCACACGGCGACCATGGTGCCCGATCTTCCGAGGAATCGGATCATCGTCTATTCCTCCGGTGGCTGCGGCGGGCCTCGCTTGCGCGTTCCGGGCGCAACGCCCGCCCCGGAGCCGCCGGGCCGCATCATCGCGGTCGAAATTCCGATCGATACCCCGTCCGCGGCGCGGATAGTGAACAACAACATCGTCGTCGGCGGCCAGTGTCACGACCTCTTCATCAGCAGTGCCTTCCACCGGTTGATCGGCGCCTGCAGTCCGAAGGCGATCGTGTTCGACATCACCGATCCGGTGAATCCGCAGAAAGTCATGGAGCTCACGCATCCCGACAACACCGGCTGGCACTCCGCGGCGCTGAGCTATGACGGCAAGCTGATCGCGCTGGGCACCGAGCCTGGGGGCGGAACTCGCCCGCGCTGCATGGCCACCGGTACCCCGCTGCCCGACGGGCGGCCCGGCGAATTCCAGACCGAGCAAATGAAGGCGATTTTCCTGTTCGACGCCGAGACGGGCAAGTTCATCAACTGGCACGTGCTGCCGCGGCCCCAGAGTGCCGTCGAAGCCTGCACCATCCACAACTACAACTTCATCCCGGTTCCAGGCCGGCGTCTCCTGGTACACGGGAGCTACCAGTCGGGAACAGCGGTGGTGGATGTGACCGATCCCAACAAGACCAAGGAGCTGGTCTGGGCGGACCCGGCTCCAGGCCAGGGACGGATCTGGGGGAGCTATTGGTATAACGGCTACATCTACGAAAGCGACATGTTCAACGGCCTGGACGTCTACCAGGTCGATCCCACGGTGGTAACTGGTGCGCTCAACGTGCCGCACCTGAATCCGCAGACCGCGGAAATGGTAGTGTACTAGGACGGGAGATGTGAGGCGTGAGACGTAAGACGGGAGACGTGAGACGCACCGTGTGGTCTTTCGTCTTTCGTCTCACGTCTTACGTCTCACGTCCTTGGCCCGCGACAACGCCACCGCCTCCCAGCAATAGCGCGCTACCACGCTGCGAAAGGGTCGGAATTTCTCGCCGAGCGGCAACAACTCTCTCGGGCGGGGCGGTGGGTCGATTCCCCAGGCGAGGCCGTATCCGTAGCGCACACCAAGATCATCCACCGGCCACACATCGAGCCGCCGCAGCTCGAACATCAGGTACATCTCCGCCGTCCACCGTCCGATGCCGCGAATCTGGATCAGATTCTCAATGATCTCTTCGTCACTCCGTTTCGGGTTCTCGTCGAGATCGACAGCCCCGTCCAGCACCTTGGCGGTGAGATCACGCAGTGAGGCCAGCTTGTTGCCGGAGAGACCTGCCGCCCGCAGCTTTGCGTCCGGCGTGCGCGCCAATCTCTGCGGTGTGACCTTTCCACCCACCGCGACCACGACCCGCCCGTGAATGGCCTGCGCGGCTCGCCCCGCGAGCTGCTGGAAAACGATCGATCGTGCGAGCGCTCCGAAGTGGCCGTCGGGATTGCGCGGCCTATACCGGATGAGCCCCACTTTCCCAATGAGGCGACGCAAGACCGGGTCGCGGCGTTTGACTGCGTGGATTGCGGCTGTAAGAGAGACTCGGGCCATGTGTGGGTGCCCGAACTCTAACCAAACAATCGGCCATATTCCGGATTGGCCCAGCGATCCTCGGAGATTGGATGACAGGCGGCGTTCCCGAGTCGGCGACGCGGAAGCGTACCATGACGACCAGCCGCTTCATGCCTCCGGGGGCGAGGCTGACTCCTGGCTCGGAACCGCTGCTGGATATGACGAGCGGCGAGCGCTACCAGATCGAAGAACTGATCGGTACCGGCGGTTTCGGCGGGGTCTACCGCGCTCGGTGGCTCGAGCGTGGAAAGCCCAACCAGGACGCGGTCTGCATCAAGACCACTTTATATGCGCCCGGCTGGCACCGCGAGGCGTATTTCGGCGAGGTCCTCCAGAAACATCCCGGCGCGGTGCACGTGCTGGACACGTTCGTGGGCCAGCAGGGCGGGGGACCGCCGGTCTACTGCACGGTGCTCGAGCTCTGCGCCCAGAGCGTCGCGAACGTCCTGGCGAGCGGAGGACTCCACTGGTCCGAGGATCGCGCGTGTAACGAATTCCGGCGCGTCGCGGCCGCGGTGCGGGACCTCCACCAGGGCGGCGCGGTGCATCGCGATATCACGCCGATGAACGTGCTTCTTACCTTTGACGGCCACCTCAAGCTGGCGGACTTCGGCATCGCGCTGCACGGCCTCGCCCGGAAAGTTGCCGCCGATGCCTTCAATCCCTGGCACGCTCCGGAGGCCATCCTCAAGGGAAAACAGGTCTGGACGGCGCGAGAGGACGTCTGGCAGCTCGGCCAGCTCTTTGCCCGATTGCTCGGCGCCAAGGTCGACCGCTCGCTGCCGAGCGCGCGGGTGCGCGATCTCGAGTGCTCGGACGACAGCAAGGCGCTCATCTACCGCTGCATTGCCCAGCCGGAGTGCCGGTTCCGTGACGCGGGACGCCTGCTGGATGCACTCGACCGCGGGTCGCGCCCTCCGTTTTCGCGGATTGCGAACGTTCGCCACCGCACCATCGTCTTCACCGGTCGCGGAACGCGCGAACGCGCGCAGCTTCGCGGGCTGGCGCGCCGGGCGGGTGCGATCCCGGTCAACCGGGTTTCGCGTGAGGTCGACGTCCTCGTGGTCAGCGGGCGGTCGCCGGTCTGGGCAGCGGGAGGCGCGGGCAGAAAAATCCTTACCGCGTTACAGCTCAAGGATGACGGGCATGATATTCGATTTGTAAAGGAAGCGAGTTTCCTGTCCGCGGTAACAAAAAGCCGGGGACGGCGTCGCTGATGAGTGGCCGTTAGGTGGTGTGACTCAGCGAGTACACATAGGCAGCCACCGCCTGGATCTGTTCGTCGGTCAGCGGAACCCCTCCCATCGCCGGCATGATGATGCCGTGCTCCTTCGGTTCCGGTACGCCGTCCCGCACGATCTCGAGAATGCCCGCCTCGGAGCCGTCCGTATCGAACCAGTAATTGTCTCGCAGACTCGGGCCGAGCGCGGTGCCGCGGGCATCCCGCCCGTGACAGGCGAAGCAGGTTCCGTCGGCTTCTTTCCCGTGAAAAATCCGTTCTCCCAGGCCGACATCGCCGACCGGCTTGCGGTTCGCCTTGTCGCGAGAGATCCCGGGTGCGGAGACCGCCCGGTGAGAGGCGTTCGCCGGGTGACTCAGCGAGTACACGTATGAGGCAACCGCTTCAATCTGTTCGTCGGTGAGATGGGCACCGCCCTCTGGCGGCATTGGATCCGAATGTTCGCGCGGAGTCGGTACGCCATACCGGACCAGGCCGGCGATGCCTTTCTTCGAGCCATCGGTCTGAATCCAGACGCGGTCCGTCAGATCAGGTCCCAGATCCGTTCCGGTGCCGTTGACTCCGTGACAGGTGAAACACGTCCCACCACCCTCGCGACCGTGAAAAACACGGTCTCCCAGCAGAACGTCGGCTGACGGGGGATTGGAGTCTGGCGGGCTGCTGATTGGATCGGCTAGCCTGATCGTCTCGAACGCCAGCTGATCCCGATAGCGTCCTTTGCCACAACCGGCTGCCAACAGTGCGCCCAGGGAGGTCACCAGCGCGAAACGAACCTTCGTGCGAAGTGAGGTCATCACCATGGTAACGGAGCAAGTGACATGCCTCAAAACCGTTGCCTGCGTGCCACGACCTCAACGCGGCTCCAAGGGTATAGATCGTGCGCGAGCCAGGAATCGTCATGCCTCGTTCCATCGGACACCGTCGTTGGGCCATTGCTGAAGGGTATATCCCCTCCCTGAGTCACGGGCCGGAGCCCGCGATGACCAGCCACGAGACGGTCTGCCTGCTGAATGCCGGAGACCGCGTCGCGAACGTCAGCCTCACGATCTTCTACGCCGACCGCGAGCCGGCCGGCCCCTACCGCGTGACGGTGCCGCCGCGGCGAACGTTGCACCTGCGATTCAATGACCTCACCGATCCCGAGCCCATTCCGCGCGACACCGACTACGCCAGCGTCATCGAGTCCGACGAGCCGATCGTGGTGCAGCACACCCGCCTCGATTCCCGCCAGGCGGATAACGCACTGATCACGACCATCGCATTCGCGGAGCAGGGGTGACGTCATCGCTGTCGCACGCTCCAGGACGGGCGAACGTTGAGGGGCGGTCGGGTGCGTCCATTCGCGCGATTCGCGCCGCGGCATTTCGTATCCCGACGGACAGTGTGGAGTCGGACGGCACCTTTACCTGGGATGCCACGACGCTGGTCGTCGTGGAAGCGGAAGCCGGGGACGAAAAGGGGCTCGGCTATAGCTACACCGATCGCTCCGCCGTAACCCTGATCGAAGGAGTCCTTGCACCGGTCGTGAATGGCCGGGACACAATGGCCGTTGCGGCCGAGTGGACCGCCATGCGCGCTGCGGTTCGCAACATGGGCGCGACGGGCATCGCGGCCTCGGCGATTGCCGCCGTCGACACCGCGCTGTGGGATCTCAAGGCCAGGCTCCTCGGTCTGCCGCTGGCGACCCTGCTGGGCCGGGTCCGCGACGAGGTGCCGGTCTATGGCAGTGGAGGATTCACTTCGTATTCGATCGAGCGATTGCAGCGTCAGCTCGCCGGGTGGGTCGAGCAGGGAATCCCGCGGGTGAAAATGAAGGTGGGTCGCGACGCGACCGGGGATCCCGAACGGGTACGCGCCGCGCGGCTTGCCATTGGTCCGGACGCGGAACTGTTCGTGGACGCCAACGGTGCCTATTCACGCAAACAGGCCCTCGCCGCGGCGCAGGAGTTTCAGCAGAGCCGCGTAACGTGGTTCGAAGAGCCGGTTCCCTCGGACGACCTCGCCGGCCTCAGGCTGGTGCGTGACCGCGCGCCGGCGGGAATGGAAATCGCGGCGGGAGAGTACGGCTGGAACGTGACGTCGTTCCACCGTCTCCTGCAGCACGGCGCGGTCGACGTACTCCAGGCCGATGCCACCAGGTGCATGGGCATCAGCGGATTCATCGAAGTCGGGGCGATGTGTGACGGCTGGATGATCCCGCTTTCAGCTCACACCGCTCCGGCGCTGCATCTGCACCCCTGCTGTGCGCTACCCGCCCTGCGCCACATCGAATACTTCCATGACCATGCGCGGATCGAGTCGCTGCTTTTCGACGGAGCGCACACGCCCATCAGGGGTGTCCTGGCACCCGATTTGTCACGGCCGGGTCTCGGTCTTGAATTCAAGTGGAAGGACGCGGCGAGATATGCCGTCTGACGGATTCGCCCTCGAGCGGGCGTTGCGCGCTCGAATTGCGGGCGAGGTCCGCTTTGATGCCGGCAGCCGCGCGCTCTATGCGACCGACGCCTCCAACTATCGCCAGACACCGATCGGAGTCGTTCTTCCGCGATCCGCCGACGACCTGGTCGCGACCATCGAGACGTGTAGCGAGCACGGCGCCCCGGTCCTGCCTCGGGGGGGTGGAACCAGCCTCGCCGGGCAATGCTGCAACGTCGCGGTGGTGATCGATTGTTCGAAGTACGTCAATCGCATTGTCGACCTCGATCCCGGCACCCGGCAGGCGCGAGTCGAGCCCGGGCTGGTGCTCGACGAGCTCCGCAACGCGGCTGAACGCCATCACCTCACCTTCGGGCCAGATCCGGCAACGCACAATCACTGCACGCTGGGCGGAATGATCGGCAACAATTCGTGCGGCGTGCATTCCGTGATGGCGGGAAAAACCGATGACAACGTGCTGGCACTCGAGGTCCTGACTTATGACGGCGTTCGCCTGCGAGTGGGAGCTACCAGCGACACCGAGCTCGCGCGGATCAGCGCCGAAAGCGGACGCCGCGGCGAGATCTACCGGTCACTTCGAGCCCTGCGAGACCGTTACGCCGACTTGATCCGCAAGCGATTTCCGCGCATTCCCCGTCGCGTCTCCGGATACAACCTGGAAGAGCTGCTTCCCGAGAACGGCTTCAACGTGGCCCGGGCGTTGGTGGGAAGCGAGGGAACCTGCGTAACGATTCTGGAAGCGGTCCTCAGGCTGGTACCGAGCCCGCCGGGGCGGTCGCTCGTCGTCGTGGGATTTCCGGATGTCGCGACGGCCGCTGACCTCGTGCCTCGCATCATGGAGTTTCAGCCGATCGGGCTCGAAGGGATGGATCACACGTTGGTACGCGACCTCGCCCACAAGGGTCTCTACTCGGAGCAGTCGCATGTTCTTCCCCGGGGAGCTGGGTGGCTTCTGGTCGAGTTCGGCGGAGAGAACCGGGACGATGCCGCGAGAAAGGCAACGCGGTTCGCGGACTGGGCCGCCGGGCATGACTCGGTCACCGGCGTCAAGCACTTCGACGATCCGGCTCAGCAACACGCGATCTGGCGGGTGCGTGAATCGGGACTGGGAGCGACCGCGCGCATCCCGGACGGCCCGGACACCTGGGAAGGATGGGAAGATTCATCCGTTCCTCCCGAACGCCTCGGCGACTACCTGCGGGAACTGCGAAAGCTGTACGGCCGGTTCGGCTATCGCGGGTCGTTCTACGGCCACTTCGGCCAGGGCTGTGTCCACACCCGCATCAATTTCGATCTCACCAGCGCACCGGGTATTCGCACCTTCCGGAATTTCCTGGAGGCCGCCGCCGACCTGGTCGTCAGCATGGGCGGCTCGCTCTCCGGAGAGCACGGCGACGGCCAGTCCCGCGCCGAGCTGCTGGGGAAAATGTTCGGCAAGGAGCTGGTGCAGGCCTTCGGTGAGTTCAAGGCGATCTGGGATCCGGCCGGCAAGATGAATCCCGGGAAGGTCGTCAATCCGTATCGCCTCGACGAAAATCTCAGGCTTGGCGTCGCCTATCGGCCTCCGGCGCTGCAAACCGAATTCCAGTATCCCGGCGACGATCACGGCAGCTTCGCCCGCGCCGTGCTCCGTTGCGTGGGTGTGGGAGAGTGTCGCCGGCATGGCGGCACGACCATGTGCCCGAGTTACATGGCCACCCGTGAAGAGAACCACTCGACCCGCGGTCGAGCCCGGCTCCTGTTCGAGATGCTGCGTGGTGAAACGATTCGCGAAGGCTGGAGGGACCCGCACGTCCGTGAGTCGCTGGATCTCTGCCTTTCATGCAAGGGTTGCCGCCATGATTGTCCGGTCAACGTCGACATGGCGACCTACAAGGCGGAATTTCTTTCGCACTACTACGCCGGGCGCCTTCGGCCGCGACATGCCTATGCCTTCGGGCTGATCGGTCGCTGGATGCGGGTAGGCGGACATGTGCCGCGTCTCGCGAATGTCCTGACCCAGACGCCGGGCCTGCGGAGCGTGGCGAAGTGGGTTGCCGGGATCGCGCCGGAACGACGGATCCCGCGGCTCGCGGAACAGAGTTTTGTGCACTGGTTCCGTAGCCGGCCTCGAAAGACGGACGGCACGCCGGTGCTGCTCTGGCCGGACACCTTCAACAACTATTTCCACCCGCGCACCGCCCAGGCGGCTGTCACGGTGCTCGAGCGTGCCGGGTTTCGGGTCGACCTTCCCGACGCGTCAGTCTGCTGTGGTCGCCCCCTGTACGACTACGGAATGCTGAGGACCGCCCGGAAGTGGCTCCGCCTAAACCTGGAAGTTCTGCGGCCCGCGATCGTCGCCGGAATTCCGGTGGTGGGACTCGAGCCCAGCTGCATTGCCGTCTTCCGTGACGAGATGGCCAACCTGCTTCCCCATGACGAGGACGCAATTCGCCTCGGCAAGCAGACCTTCCTGCTGAGCGAATTCCTGGCACGGCAGGCCCCGCGGCTGGACGTACCGCGAATGGAGCAGGCCGCGCTGGTGCACGGCCATTGCCATCACAAGGCGGTGATGGGCTTCGGCGATGAAGAGACGCTCCTTCGGAGGATGGGTCTCGACGTCACGGTCCTCGACTCCGGTTGCTGTGGAATGGCCGGGGCGTTCGGGTTCGAGCGCCAGCATTACCAGCTCTCCCGCGACATCGGTGAACGCGTGCTGCTTCCCGCCGTCCGGGAGGCCGCGTCCGAAACCCTCATCGTGGCAGATGGATTCAGCTGCCGGGAGCAGATCGCGCAGCTCACCGGTCGTCATGCATTGCACCTCGCTGACGTCCTCCAGATGGCCTTTGAAACCGGTGTCCCCAATTCGACGCAAAGTCGCCAGCAGAGTCCCGCGTGGCCTCAACGTATCAAGGAGAAGCGCCCATGATTCACCGTGCCGACAGAAAAAAGGAACCCAAAGCCGCCACCGCCGCGGATGTGATCGTCGAGGGACTGCTGGACTGGGGCGTCGAGGTCGTATTCGGACTGCCTGGTGATGGCATCAACGGCATCATGGAGTCGCTGCGCACCCGGCAGGAACACATTCGCTTCGTGCAGGTCCGTCACGAGGAAGCCGCCGCATTCATGGCGTGCGGATACGCCAAGTACACCGGACGGCTCGGCGTCTGTCTCGCGACGTCGGGACCGGGAGCGATTCATCTGCTGAACGGGCTCTACGATGCCAAGCTGGACGGCGCGCCCGTGCTTGCCATTACCGGCCAGACCTATCACGACCTCATGGGAATGCATTACCAGCAGGAAGTGGATCTGCTCTCGCTCTTCAAGGACGTCGCGGTGTTCGACCAGGAGCTGCTGGGGGCAGTGCACGCCCGGTCACTGGTGGACGCGGCGTGCCGCGCGGCGATTGCCGAGCGGGGAGTCGCCCACATCAGCTGCCCGGTGGATCTCCAGGAGCAGGAGGTAGGCGAGGACGAGCGGTCCAAGAAGAACATCGCCGGCCATACCTCGATCGCCCGCACCTGTCCCGTGGTGGTCCCGCCTGAATCCGAGATCGCGCGCGCCGCGGAGCTGCTCAACTCCGGGAAGAAGACAGCGATCATCGCGGGCCAGGGAGCCCTGGGAGCGCGCGAGGAGCTGGAGGCCCTGGCCGACATGATGGCGGCCCCGATCATCAAGCCTTTGCTGGGGAAGGGAGTCGTTCCCGACACGTCGCCATTCACCACCGGAGGCATCGGGCTGCTGGGTACGTTGCCGTCGGAGCTGGCGCTGGAGGAATGTGATTCGTTGCTGATTGCGGGGTCGAGCTTTCCGTATATGGAGTTCTATCCGGAGCCAGGAAAGGCGCGGGCGGTGCAGATCGACCGCGACCCTTCCCGCATCGGGTTACGGTACCCGGTGGACGTCGGGCTGGCGGGAGACGCGCGGGCGACCCTGCGCCTGCTCATTCCCCGGATTCAGCCGAGAGAGGATCGTCGATTCCTGGAGCAGGCCCAGGAGCGAATGCAGGACTGGAGAAAGCTCATGGCCGAGCGCGGCACTTTGACCGACGTGCCGATCAAGCCCCAGGTTATCGCCCACGAGCTGAACACCCTGCTGGCCGATGACGCGATCATTTCCACGGACAGCGGGACCATCACCACCTGGGCCGCCCGGCACCTGGAAATCCGGGACCGCCAGCTGTTTTCTCTGTCGGGCAACCTCGCAACCATGGCGCCAGGGCTGCCATACACGATCGCGGCCCAGATCGCCTTTCCCCAACGCCAATGCGTGGCATTCGTGGGGGACGGCGGGTTCACCATGCTGATGGGTGAATTCGCCACGGCGGTGAAGTACAAGCTGCCGATCACGGTGGTGGTGATTCGCAACGATGTCCTGGGGATGATCAAGTGGGAACAAATGGTGTTCCTGGGGAATCCCGAGTACGGCGTGGAATTGCAGCCCATCGACTTCGTCAAGTACGCCGAGGCCTGCGGTGGGGTGGGATTCCGCTGCGAAAAACCGGAAGAAGTGCGGCCGGCCCTGGAAGCCGCACTAGCCTCCCGCGGGCCGGCCCTGGTGGAAGCGGTTGTTGATCCGTTCGAGCCGCCGATGCCGGCGCGGATCAAGGTGGATCAGGCGGTGAAGATGGCCAAGGCGCTCGCGCGCGGTGAGCCGAACCGTGGCCGGATCGCGCTCACCCTGTTCCGCGACAAGGTCCGGGACCTGACCTGATCTGATTAGTCACCGTGCTGATGCGCCGGCCGCTGCTGCATCGACGGTTGATGCGACAGCGAGCTCGGTGCGTCAGGGTGAGCGTCGGGGTCCACACCGATTCCGAGGCGATCCACGAGCTCGCCACCGAGCCAGCCGGTGAAGAGCGCGAGTACCACGCCCGAAACCTCGAGGACGATCGCCAGCGAATCGGCGGCATGGTTGTGCCGCCGGGTCAACCAGCTGATCGCGAAGAACAAGACCACCACGACATTCCCGAGCCCGTGGAGTGCCCCGATTCTCTTCGCCCGGGTCCCCGGCCGCACGCCGAGCCAGTCGACCAGGCCGAAGACGGCCGCCGCCAGCGCGCCGATGATAGCGACCGCGATCATCCAGTATCCCATGGTCGACCACATGAGGTTTTTGGTCGCGAGATAGATGATGTCGAACAGCAGGGCCGTGGGAAACAGGCCCAGCGGAAATACGATGAGCATCGGATGGACCGGATGCCCCAGGAGTCGTGCGCCTTTCATGCGTCCTTCCTTTCCCCACGCGAAATACCACTGCAACGTCGTCCGATACTGCAGGTACCCCTGACGTCGGAGAGTGGTCTGTGGTGGTGGTGCAACGACCAGGCTACGCGGGGCATCCAGTAAGGGAGCCGCAATTCAGTCAGGACCCCAAACTGTAGAGGCACTTTCATGCGACAGGCATTTGTCTCGATTCCTGGTACGTTGGCGTTTCTTGCGATCTCCGCGGCCAGTTTGCCGGCTCAACAGGCACTGGTCGGGGCCTGGAAGGTCTCGTATGCGGGCGAAGTTCGAGTGGAAAACGGCGCTCCGACGGTGACGACGAGGACCGGAGTCTTGACGATCGCCGCAGCCGGCGACTCGCTCATCGCGAACCTGGTGACGGATGCCTCACCCGATCTCCCACCTCGTCCGCCTCTGCGTCTCGCAACCCGGGCGTCCGGTGAGCAGGCGGTGTTCGAATCCCGTTCGACCGCGACCCTCAACATGGGCGGGAACATGCAGACGGCTACGGCGGTGAGCACCTGGACCCTGAAGGTGAATGGGGACCGCCTGGAAGGCTCCCTCGCGCGCCGGCTGGAGGGCATGGAAGGTCCCCCGGTTGCACCCCAGCCTGTTACCGGGACGCGTCAGAAGACGTCTGCGCGCTAAGGCTCGGCGGACCATTTCGCGAGTCGTTTGAGCGCGTCGATCTGGTCGGTGCGACCCAGCTTTGCCTTCGATACCGCGGACCGAAGCCACTCCACCGTGTGATCGTAGGCGTCCCGATTCACGGGGTAGGGGTGGCCGTCTTTGCCGCCGTGGGCAAAGCTGAACCGAGCAGGGTCGCGCATGCTTGCCGGCGACCCGTAGACGACGTCCGCGACCAGCGCCAGGGCGCGGACCGCCTTGGGACCAACCCCGCGCACCGCGAGCAACGCCTCGAAGTTTTCCGGGGCCACCTCGTACGTGGAGAGCAGCACCTTCTTCAGATGGGCGGGGTTGATGTCGCGCTCGACATCAACCCAGTGTCGTGAGGGCAGCGCCAGGGTAATCACCCGCGCTATTTCTTTTCCGACCGCCGCCGGCTCCAGCCGCGCGAATTCGGCCGATGCCTTGCGAGCCGGTCCCGATTCCGAAGCGACCATGTTGAGCACCGGCTCCGCGGCGCCCGCGGTCGCGATGGCTGCGTGCGGTTCGTTCACGAAATCGTCGACCTGGGATCCGAGCCAGTGATAGCGCCGCGCGGAGCCATCATTTTCGCGCATGCCCTGCTGGACCACCGCCCACTCGCCGTCATCGGTGACGAAGAAGCTGTGGTGATAAATCCCGAACCCGTCCTGGACTGCGGCAGAGTCGACCTTGGCGGCCATGCGACTGTTGTAAGCGAGGCGCGTTCCATCGAGACCCAGCTTCATCCCGATCGTCTCGAGCTCGGCCGGTGTGCGGAGCGAAGTCTTCCCCTTGCCGCCGGCGACATGAATTCCGAGGTCCTTCGCCCGGGGGACGAGCCCTTCCTTCAGGGCGCCACAGACGGTCGTCGTGACGCCGCTGGAATGCCAGTCGAATCCAAGGACGCAGCCAAAAGCCTGGAACCAGTGCGGGTCGGAGAGGCGCTGGAGAAAAGCGGAACTGCCGTGCTCGAGCACCACCGCTTCCACGATCTCCGGAGCGAGCTTCCGCATCCGGTCGAACAGCCAGCGAGGCGCGCGACCGACGTGGAGGGGGAGAGTTGCACTACCGACCCGACGAGCCATCTCTCAATATCGGGCCGTCTCGGCAAAAGCGGATCTATCTAGGGCAGACCTCGGGGCAACTCGTCCCCATTCGCCCGGTAGGCGGGTGGTACGTAGATACTGACCGTGCGGAGGTCGGTGCTTCCCGTATTCCTTATCTCATGGCGGTCTTTCCGTTCGATGAGAACGATGCTTCCGGCGCGGAGGCGGACTCGTTTACGGTTGACGATCGCGACTCCCGTGCCGGACACCACGTAGAGCCACTGATCGGCGCCGCGATGCCGGTTGTCAGGTCCCCCCTCGCAGTCCCCGGGACCCAGCACCATCTCGGCGGCCTGGGAACGACGGTTACCGATCGCGACGTGGAATCCCCTGCCGAAGCGGAATGTCTGGTGACGCATGTTCAGAAGCTCGGCGGTCCGGGCGTCGAGCGGCCATTGGGACAATCGCGTAGACCTCGGTCGACCGCAGTGGTGGCGTGGCAGGTTCTCGGGAGTTAAATCCGTCGGACCACATGCAGTCACTCTTCCGTGTCGCCTCTCCGGTCGCGCTGGCTCTTTTCGTGGCGGGGCCGCTCGCTGCCCAGGATGGCCTCTTTCCTCGCCCGAAGCTTTCCGAGAGAGCCGATACCAATAACTGGGAAGCCTATTTCGATCGCGGTCGCGAGCTGCTGGCGAAGCAGCCGTCCAGGGCCGAGGCGGCGTTCTACTGGGCGGCGCGCATCAACCCGGAGCGCGCCGAGCCGCTCTTTGCGCGTTGGGTCGCATTTCACATGCGGGATGTCGGGCGCTTCGAGAGCTACATCCAGGATGACGAGAGGGTGCGCCGCGACCCGCGCGTCCTCGCCATGGACTCGCTCCGGTTTCTCTCGCTGATCCGGAACCCGTTCGTTCATCGCGGACTGGAGGCGATGCTGTGGGATCGCCTGCCGGGTTTCTGGGGTCAGGACTACGTGACGAAGGGATGGCTGGCATACGCCACGCTCGATTTCCCCACCGCACTCCAGTACCTGGGACGATCGCTGTCGAACAAACCGAAGGACATTCCACGCAACCGCTGGATCCTGTTCACGCGTGCGCAGGCCTTTGTCCAGCTGCACCTGCTGGACAGCGCGCTTGCCCAGATGCTGCGTCTCCGGGAGGAGGCCCAGCTCCAGGAACAGCGTGAGAAGGTGGTGCTCTACGAGTCCAAGGAGGTTGTGGATTACGCCATCGCGCGGCTGCAGGCCGCCCGGGGCAATATGGGCGCGGCGCGGGAATTCCTCGGCAATGCCCTGGTGGAGAATCTGGCGTTTTATCCGGCCCAGTTATTCCTGGGTGATTACGCGATGGCGCAGAGACAGTGGGATGACGCGCTGCGGGCCTACGAGGATGCCCTGGCGTCCGGCGCCCGGGACGCGGTGCTGTATTATCATCACGCCCGCGCCCTGCTGGTGCTCAATCGTCCGAAAGAAGCGCTCGCATCACTCCAGAAGGCGATCGAGCTGGAGCCGTACTATGCTGAGCCCTGGCTGCAGCTCGCCCGAATCCTCGAGGGCGGCGACCCCGCCGCGGCCAGGGTGGCCTACCAGCGTTTTCTCGAGCGCGCGGCACAGAAGGATGACAACCGGGTGCAGGTGTTGAAACGGATCGAAGCGCTGGACAAGGGCAACTGAGGCAATGGAGCGTGTTCAATGGAGGTGGTCATCCGGCCGGCAACCAGGGCCGACCTGTCCGTGATCGGCCGGCTGGGGGCGATGCTGGTGGACGAGCATTACCACTTCGACAAGCTCCGATTCATACCCGCGAGCGGACGTACCGCTGCCGGTTACTCGTCGTATCTCGGATCCCAGCTCGAAAATCCCGAGGTGATTGTCCTCGTGGCGGAGCAGGCAGGCCGCACGGTCGGCTACACCTACTCGGGGCTCGAAGGAATCGACTACATGTCGCTCCGGGGGCCCGCGGGAGTGCTGTACGACATCATCGTCGAGCCGGAGTCCCGGGGGCAGGGTGTGGGCGGTCGTTTGCTGGATGCGACAATCGCCGCGCTGAAATCGCGGGGGGCACCGCGCGTGGTCCTGTCAACCGCCGAGCGGAATGAGGCCGGGCAACGGTTGTTTCAGCGTGCCGGGTTCAGGCGGACGATGATCGAAATGACCCGCGAACTCGACTAGTCTTGCTGGACCACCGTCCCGAAGCAACGTTATCGGTGCCCATCGGGGAGTCTCTGTGCGCATAGCAATGGTGTTGTTGCTGTCATTCGCGGGATCGGCGAATGCGGTCGCCCAGCAGGCCAGGCCGACGGTTATCCGGCCGGACACCGCTCACTGGACCGACTTCGCGCCGGGGATCGTGACCCAGTCACTCGTGGGGCAGGGCAAGTCAACCGGGGTCTACGCCGCCCGAGTCCGCCTCGCGCCGAATGCCCGGCTCGAGCCGCACACCCATCCGGACGACCGATACACGATGGTGCTGCATGGGACGCTGTATGTCGGGTTCGGTGAGATCTTCGATGAGTCGAAACTGGTCACGGTGCCGGAGGGCTCCATGTACGTCGCTCCGGCCGGCACGCCGCATTTCCTGATGGCGCGTTCGGGCGAGGTGGTTTACCAGGAATCAGGCACCAATCCAACGGCCACTCATTTTCTCGGAGCCCGTCATCCTTCGTAGGCCGGGCCCCAGGTCGCCTGCAACCATCGGGCGCCACGCGGTGACTCAATGAATGACTCATTCTCCAGGTGGCTTGATGAAGCAGCTGGTTATCCTCGCAGTGCTGGTGGTGATCGTGGCTGGTGACCTCGGAGCTCAGGAGGGGGCCCCGATCTTTCTCAATCCGCCGACTCTGACCAAACCCGCCGGCTACACGCACATCGTGATATCACCCGATCGACGCACCGCGTACATCGCAGGCCAGGTGGCCTTTGACAGCACCGGAGCCGTGGTTGGCGCCGGCGACTTCCGCGCGCAGACTGAGCAGGTGTTCAACAATCTCCGACGTGCCCTGACCGCGGTTAATGCTACGTTTGCCGATGTAATGAAGACGACCACCTACGTGACCGATGTGAAACAGGTTGCGGTGATTCGTGAGATACGAGGCAAATTCCTGGATCCTGACCGTCCCCCGGCAAATACGCTGGTCGCGGTCGCTTCGCTGGCACGGCCGGAGCTCATGATAGAGATCGAGGCCGTGGTCGCTTTACCCCTGAATCGGAGTCGATGATGCACGTTCGTACTCGTACGGGAATGGTCGCGCTCACCATGTTGGTCGCCCTCACCAGCCGGCCGCTCACCGCCCAGGACCGTCCACCCGCGTACCCTCCACACGTCTCACCCAAAGAGGTTACCGCACCCGGAGAAGAGGGCAGCCGCAACGTCCATGTGGTCTCCCACGTGCCGCTCGGCGGTTTCCTTCATGTGGCGGATATCGCGGTCGAGCAGGAGCTGAGCCGGCCGTACGTGTACGTCGCGAAACGGTTCATCCCGACCGGCGTGGACATCATCAGCATCAAGGATCCGTCTCGCGCCAGGGTGATCTGGGAGTGGCGCATCGAGAACGCCGACCTGCATCGCGGCGCCGGCTCGCTGAATCCCATGTATCTCAAGAGCCGCGGCCGCTACTACCTGACCAACGCTTTCCAGTTCGTGCAGGGCGGCCCTGACCTCGATCTCGGCGCGGTGGTGTGGGACGTCACCGGGCTTCCCGACACCAGCAAGGTGAAGGAGATCGCGCGGATTCGGGAAACCGAGTTCCCCGGCGGCTTCCACGAGAGTTTCTCGTACAAGCACTCCAACGGCCAGGCGTTGCTGTTGAGCACGACGAACGGTCCTTTCGCCGACGTCTGGGACATCGACCAGGTCGCGGCAGCAGGCAAAGGCGATCCGCAAACCGGTCTGGCAGCGCGGATTCCGATTCCTTCATCCACCGTCGACATGGGCGGAATCCAGATGGCGGGATATCACGATTTCTATGTCGGCTATGAACCCGCGAGCAAACAGGACCGCTTCTATGGTGGCGGGAAGGGCGGCTACTTCGTCTACGACATCACCAATCTCAAGGACCCCAAGCTGCTGACCTCGATCACCGGAGTGGCGGGCGTGAACTGGGGCCATACGTTCACTCCCGATCCCACCGGACGGTACGCGGTCACGGAAATTGAATACCAGTACGCCCCGCTACGGATCTTCGACCTCAAGCCCGGGCTCGATGGGCAGGTGAAGACCATTTCCCGGCCCGTCGGCGCCTGGACCGCTGACTGGCGGGATCTCTCGCACAACCACCTGGTCCGCTGGCCCTATGTGTTCGTCGGCGCGTACGAAGATGGGCTCCAGATATTCAACATGATGGATCCCACCAATCCATACACGGTCGGCTATTACCGCACCTACGGCGGTCCCCACGAGTCCCGCGACGTGGGCAACGTCAACAACGGCGGCTGGGGCATCGACATTCGTAACGCGGACGGCCTGATCCTCGTGGCCGACATGACGACAGGCTTCTGGGCGTTCAAGATGGATGGCTTCGATGGATGGAACGGGCACCAATGGGGCATGCCCAATGTGAGCTCCGCGCAGGACTGGGACAATGGTCCCGACGGCGCCCCGAAACCAGGAAAGGTCAGCTGATAGCCATCAGTTAAAACACAAACCCCGGGCGCCGGCCCGGGGCTCCCCGGGGCTTTGGGGCAAAGGAGAGCGTCCATGTATCGACCATTGATGCTCGTCGTGTGGTTGGTTCTGCAGGCAGGCGTTGCCGCGGCCCAGCGAGGGCTGCCGGTCAGCGCGGACAGCAACGATGCCAATACCTGGTACCAGTACGGCGTCACGCTTCTCCGCGTCAAGCCGCGGGACGCCGCGGTTGCCTTCGACCGGGCCCACCACCTGACGCCGGATTGGGCCGACCCGCTCTATGCCCGCTCCGTCGCCATGCTGATGGATAACGAGCCCCTGCTACGGTCCTACATCAGGGGTGGGCGAAACCGGGACAAGAAGCTCCAGGCGGTCGATTCCCTGTATCTCCAGGCGCTCTCGCTCAACCCGTTTTTCTTCCGGCGATTCGATCGCCAGCTCCTTGACAAGTATTTCGACGTGCTGATCCGCAGCAGTGGAAACCAGAATGCGGCCGACGACAACTTCATGCGCTTCCAGATCGACAGGTACCTGAAGGACGATCCGGAGCTGCGCGGCTGGATGGCATACGCCGACGGACGTTTCGACGATGCCATGAAGCACTACACCACCGCGCTCAAGACCGAAAGCCGCAACGTGGATCTGCTCGCCGCCCGCGGACGGGCGGCGTTTCTGCGAGCCGATTACGCCACGGCGCTGACGGATATCACGACGGCACTGGACCTGCTTCGCCAGGCGGACGCCAAGGAACGCCAGGCGTTCTACGATTCGAAAGCGGTGCTCGAGCAGAGTATCGCCACGGTGCACCTGCTGAAAGGCGATACCGCCGCGGCCCGGGATGCCTACGCCCGCGCCCTGCAGGAGGACCTCTCGTACTATCCCGCTCACATGCAGCTCGCCATGGTCATGCTGATGGCCAATGACACCAGTGGCGCCATGAACGAGTACAACCTCGCGGTCCAGATCCGGAGCAACGATCCGATACTGCGCTATCGCCTGGGTATTCTCTCGTTGGCCACCGGACACGCCGCCGACGCGGTCGAACACCTCAAGGCAGCCATCGCCGCCGAGCCGCTGTTCGCGCCGAGCTACCGCATGCTCGGCATGAGCTATGAGATGATGAACGACAAGCCCGCGGCACTCGCACAATACCAGGCGTTCCTGGCGCACGCGCCGCAGGGTCACCCGGCGCGCGAATGGACCCAGCAGCAGATCGAAGCACTTCAGCGCGAATGATCGTCGGCGGCAGGATCGTCTTCGTCGTCGGTCTCATGGCCACAGTCCCCCGGATGCTGCCGGGCCAGGGCGCGGGGCAGGCGGCACCTCGCGCGCGGACCGCGTACGAGGACCTCCAGATGTTCAGCCAGGTCCTCAACCAGATCCGGGTCAATCACGCTGATTCGGTGGACATGCACGAGCTGTTCATGGCGGCGGTGGAGGGAATGGTTCGCGCCGCGGATCCTCATTCGTACGTGCTGCTGGCCCGGCACGATGCGTCGGCGCGAGAGCGCAAACTGCGGGAAGGCTCCTTCCAGCCGGTCCCCATCCAGTTCGAGTACGTGGGCGGTGCGCCGCTGGTGGCCAGCGTGGCTCCAGGGACCGAGGCAGCCCGTGCAGACATCGTGGCGGGAGACGAGCTGGTCGCGATCGATGGCGTGCCGGTGGCATCGGAAGACGCGGACCAGCTGAACGTCGAGCTGGCCGGGCCGCGCGGGTCCACCACCGTCCTGCGATTCATCCGGCGCCGGACGGATGGATCGAGTGGCCCGGTGGAACGGAAGATCAAGCGCGAGCCGGTCGGCGAGGCCAGCGCGGTCGCCGCACCCTTCATGCTCGATGCGACCACCGGATACGTTCGCGTCACGTCCTTCCTGAATGAGCGGGTGTCGGACGACCTCCGTTCGGCCATGGGTCGCCTGGAAAACCTGGGAATGAAACGCCTGGTGCTGGATCTTCGGGATAATCCCGGCGGCCTGGTTTCGGAGGCGGCGTCCGTGGCGGGGGAGTTTCTTCCGGCCGGAACAGTGGTCTATACGACCGAAGGGCGGCGGACCGGTGTCAACGACACCGCGCGGGTGAAGCGCTCGTTCTGGAAAAAGGAAAAGCGCTATCCCATGGTGGTGCTGGTGAACAATGGCACTGCCAGCGCGGCCGAGCTCCTGGCCGGCGCCTTGCAAGACCACGACCGCGCGCTCCTGGTGGGGGAGCCGACCTTCGGCAAATCGCTCATCATGCAGCCGTTCCCGCTGACCGATGGGTCAGTGATCATGCTGGTGATCGGCAGGTTCCGGACTCCCTGTGGACGACTGGTGCAGCGACGGTATCGGGAAATCACCACGCGGGAGTACTACCGGACGGCCGGGGTCGTCGGTGATACAGCCGCGCTCCCGACCTGCCATACCGATGCGGGCCGGACCGTCCATGGCGGCGGGGGGGTGTTCCCCGACCTCGCCGTCCGGAAGCCGGCACCGGACGCGGTCTGGGTGGCGCGGCTATACGATAACGAGCTTCCGCTCAGGTGGTCCGGCGCTTACATCGCCGAGCACCGATCGGGAATGCCGCCGCTGGAAAAATTCGAGACCGAGCCCCGGCTCCCGTCCGATCCCGTGCCCGAGTTCCGTTCGTTTGCCACGGCCCAGGGTGTGGAAATTCCCGTGAGCGCCGAAGCCGACGCCACGCTGCGCGGTCTGCTGGTCGGCCAGGTCGCATGGGCGGTGTTTGGCCAGGAGGGTTTCTACCGCGTGGCCGCGCGCCACGACTCGCAGGTACAGGCCGCGATCGCGGCGTTTGACAAAGCTGAGAGCATCCTCAAGTAGAAGTCGGCGCTGAAGACTCCTGAATGGCGCGACCACTCCTGTCTCGCTGCCAGGGACGCGGGCCGGATTGGATTGACCCGCGATTGACCGGGCCGCAGGATAGTGCCTGAGTGACTACTCCATCGACTGCCCTACTCACCGCGCCGAGCGCGAGCTATCGGCGTCACGCGTGGCTGGCCGCTTCGGCGCTCGCGGGATTCCTCGTGCTGTATCTCGGGCTGTCGGGCTGGTTCGTCTACACGTTCTACCGGGTCTTCTTCGGATCCGAATCGCCCGCCTTTTCCGGCTACCTGTTCGGCAGCTTCGCGCTCTTCCTCGCGTTCTTCATGCTCAAGGCCTGTTTCTACGTCCGGCGGGGCACCAACGCAGGGCTGATCGAGCTCAAGCCGGAAGAGCAGCCACGGCTGTTCGCCTTTCTGCGTGAACTCGCTGACGCGGCGGCGGCCCCGCGGCCGCACCGCGTCTTTGTCTCCGCCCAGGTCAACGCGGCCGTTTTCTACGATGTCTCGGTGCTCAACCTGGTCTTCCCGTCGCGCAAAAACCTGGAAATCGGTTTCGGCCTGGTGAATGCGCTCTCCCTCGGAGAGCTCCGCGCCGTGCTGGCGCACGAGTTCGGACACTTCACCCAGCGCTCCATGGCGATCGGGCGGTGGACCTACGTCGCACACCAGATTGCCAGCAGTCTCATCGCGCGCCGTGACCAGCTGGACACCTTCCTCATCCGGCTCTCCCACGTCGATATCCGCTTCGCGTGGATCGGCTGGATCCTGCGGGTGATCGTCTGGTCGATCCGCTCGCTGATCGACACGCTCTTTCGCGGCGTGATGCTGCTGCAGCGCGCGCTCTCCCGCGAGATGGAGTTCCATGCCGACCTGGTCGCCGTATCGCTCACGGGCAGCGACGCGCTGATCCACGCGCTGCGCCGCCTGCCGGCGGCCGACGATGCCTGGGATCGCACGGTCGCGTTCATCAATGACCAGCACACCACGAAAAAGCTCCCGCGCAACATCTTTGCGGTGCATGCACGTGTGACCGATAATGTCCGCACGCTGCTCAATGACCCGGACTACGCCCGGGTGCCGGCGGTTCCCGCGGACCATCCCGAGCGGCACCGGATCTTCCAGCCGGACCTGGCGCGGCCACCGCGGATGTGGCTGACGCATCCGCTCAACCATGAGCGCGAAGAGAACGCGAAACGTCACTACCTGGCCCGTGATATCGATGACCGGCCGGCGTGGTCGCTGTTCGACGATGTCCCCGGCCTGTGCGAGCGCGTGAGTGCCGCGATCATGAAAGTCGGGGACGCGACCCTGGTCGACGCGGTCGAATCGGTGGCCGTGCTCGATCAGGCGTTCGCCCGCGAGGATCTCAAGCCCCGCTACCGGGGGCTCTATCTCGGCCGCTCCGTGGTACGCTGGGCCACTCGGCCGGACGAGCTCTGGCGCGACGCCCCGCCCGACGACTGGCGTGCGCACCTCGACGACCTGTATCCCGAAGCCCTGACGTTCGACCTCGCGCGGCTCCGCACGCTCTACTCCGAGGTGGGACAGCTGCGGGCGCTTGAATCGGGTGCGGCGGAACGGCCCGCCGACGGCGTGATTCGTCACCGCGGCCGCGCGCTGGCGGTGTCCGATCTCCCCGGCGTCATCAAGGAAGTCGACGCGGAATGCCTGACGGTCGAAGAGCGGCTGCGGCAGGTGGAACGCCGTTGCCGCTCGGTCCATCTGGCCGCCGCCCGGGACCAGGGTGGCGCGTGGGATCTGTACCTCGAGGGGCTCCTGCGAGTCCTGCATTTCGCCGATCACACCGAAGCGAATCTCACGGATCTCCATGGTCTCTTCGGTTACACCCTGCGAATCGTGACGCTCGGAGGGCGGGTCAGCCGTGCCGGGCGGGAGCGAATGGTGAGGGTATCGGGTGAGTTGCACGATGGGTTGAGCCAGCTCTACCACGAGAGTCCGGCAGTCCATCTCGATGCCACGCTGCTTTCCCGGTTGGGAGTTCCCTCGTGGTCCGGGGCGCTCGGCCAGTTCAATCTTACGGCGCCCGACGATTCCAACCTCGCTGAATGGATCAAGGTGATCGACAGCTGGGTGCACGCCGCGCTCGGCGCGCTCGGGCGACTCAAGTCGGAGACCCTGAAACAGCTGCTCGAAACCGAAGCCCGGATCGCCGGCCACCTTCGCGATGGTACCCCCGCCGGCGTGGCGCCGGAGCCTTCGCGAATCCCGGGCTTCTACCCGCTTCTGCTACCCGGAACGGAACGTCCGCGGCTGCCCTCGCTCGACTGGTGGGACCGCTTCCAGGCGGCGCAGGGAGTACTGCCGGCCATCGCGCGGTTTGCCGTGGCGGCTGGTGTCGTGGGCGCCGTCCTCGGTTTCGCAAGCTCGGTGAACAATTCGACCGTGACCATCTACAACGGGCTCAGCCGGCCGGTGACGGTGAGCGTGGGCCGCGCCCACGTGACGGTCGGTGCGCAGTCGAACGCATCGCTGTCGGTGGAGGGACACGCGACGTACCGGGTCGAGGCCCGCACCGTGGAAGGCCGCCTGATCGAAGGCTTCGATGCGGAGGTGCCCGTCAGTTTCGGCAACTTCTTCTACAATGTCGGCGGTGCGGCGCCGCTGGTCGAATGGACCGCCGTGTACGGTCCCGTGTCCAACCCGGCCCGCCCGCAACCGCTGGGCAACGTCCGCTTCGAAAAGACCTACGCGGAGGTGCTGTTCGAGGAGCCGCCCAAGTCGATCTCTACCAGCGGGCAGGGCGATACGCGCCGCGTGCTCACCGGCCTCGGTGATGCCGATCCCGGCGTGCAGCTCACCCGGGCACTCAGTGATCAACAGCGCGAAGAGATGATTCGCATTCGCGCGCGCTGGGAGCCCACGGGTTCGCGCCAGGTCATGGGCTGGCTGACCCGGGCAACCGCCCTTGCTGATTTCCACACCATCCTCGCACTTCGCCTGGTCGAAGACTCCGCCGACGTGGTGCTGCAGCGGATGGAGCAGGATGTCGCGACGCCGGAGGAAAAATCCGCGATCTGCGTCCGCCACCGGGCTCGTGCGCGGGCGCACCCCGACGTGCCGGATATCGCGTATCTCGCCCTTCGCTGCCTCGAACCGGAAGCGGAACGGAATCGCGGCTTCCTCGAGGGATATCGCCGCTGGCCGAAAAACGGATGGTTCGCGCAGGCGGCCGGGTATACGCTGGCCGAGTCGGGCCACTGGCAGGACGCCATCGCGCCGATGCAGCACGCATTGGAGATCCTGCGTCCGATGGGTCCTTCACTGGCGGTGGACCTCGCGCGGGTGCACCGGATGGCGGGCGGGCCCCAGTCCGGGGCCATGGTTGCCCGGCTCGCGCGCGCATGGCCGGAGGTGGGGTGGCTCGCCAGCTATGAGACTGGTGCCGGTCTCGATTCGGGCGCCGACCTCGCCTACCCCTTACTCGCCCGGGGCGATCTGCAGGGCGCGGTCCGCCGCGCGGCAGCGGACCCGGACGTCGAAGCACGGGTGGTTCGTCTCGCCGCGGCGTCCGATGGCGCTCCGTCGTCGCTGGTGGAGCGGGCGATCGCGATGGACTCGGCCGGGCTGGACTCACACACCGCGGCGGCGATGACCGGTCTCCTGCTCAGGTCGGGGAAGGACCTCGAGCCCCTCTTGAGGGAGGTCGAGCGTCGCAGTGCGGGGAGCTCAGAGATGCTTCGCGATTTCGCAAAGCTGCTCAAGGCCGGCCAGCTGGACGCGGCGAATCGCATGGCGGAAAAAATCCCTTCGCTGATGTACCGCGGGCGTCTTTACTCCATAGGCGTTGTGGCACTGGGACTGCGCGCTCCCGCGGAGTGGCGCCGGCAGGCGAAGGGTCTCCTGTTTGCAGGGGAGCGGCCGTATTTCAAATAGCTCGATGATATAGAAAACCCTACGCAGAGCTGGACCCCGCTCCAGCGCGTTTTTTGCTACGGAGTTCGTGCGGTCCCGTCGAAAAGTGCCTCTCCTTCACAGGTAGAAGGACACAACTCCTCCCATGACCATCATCGCCGGCATTTTCGCGCGCGATCCGTCTGTGCGCATCCCGCACAGCGCGATTGCCTCACTTCGAAGCCACATCTCCCGCGACCCCAGCGATACGGTGCAGGCGTACGCAGATCCACGCGTCCTTCTGCTCAAGGTGGACATCGGTGCATACGGAGATTCCGGATGGGTTGAGGACGACGCGGGACGGGTGTCCCTGTTGGCGGGGGAGCCTTTGCTCGCCGGCCACGACTCGTCGCATCACCCGTCGCGTTCGGCGGACCTTGGCCTGCTGCACTGGAAGGGGTCTACCGGTGACTGGACGCCCCTGGCGTCCGCGCGCGGTGTGTTTTGTGCAGCGCACTACTCACCCGAGGCCCACCGGCTCACGCTGGTGACGGACAAACTGGGTATCCGGGCGCTCTACTTCTGGCTGGATCAGCACTACGCGGTTTTTGCCAGCGCACTGCGCATTCTCGAGCGAGTGCCCCTGGTCCCGAAGGTGATGGATCTGCGCGGGGTGACCGAGGAAATCACCCTCGGGGTACCGCTGGGCTCGAGGACCGCGTTCCTGGGTATCGAGGCGATCGCGCCGGCGGAGGTAGTTCAGATCTCGGGATCGGCTGTCGCGCGGCATCGGTACTGGTCGTGGGATGGAATTCAGCCGCGGGACCGGTCGCCCCGGCAGAACCTGCAGATGGTGTGGGAGCGTTTTTCCGCCGCGATGGACTGCCGGTTGGGTGGCGACCGCGGGGCGGTAGCTGCATTGAGCGGAGGCATGGATTCGCGATGTGTCGTGGCCGCGCTGCGCAATCGATCGGTCCGGGTGCGGACCTTCAATTTCGGGCTGCCCGGAACCCAGGACTACGTCCTGGGTGCGCGGATCGCCGCGGTACTGGGGACCGAGCACGACGAGCGGCCGATGCGGCTGGACGAGGAGATCCGGTTTCCCACGTTGATCGCGGCCAACTGGCGACAGTCACAGGAGCGACGTCCGGTCGAAGCGGAGCATCCCCGGCTGATCTGGACCGGGGACGGCGGCAGCGTCGCCCTGGGATATGTCTTCCAGACGCGGTCCATGATTGACGCACTGCGCGCCGGTGACGAGCCCCGGGCGATTGGGGAGTATCTCCGCCAGCAGGGGGCCTTTCCGGCCGCGCGCCTGTTACAGCCGGACATCCGGGACGCGGTGGTCCAGGTACCGGCGGACGGCATGATGGAAGAGATCGCCGGTATCAATTGCCAGGACCCTGGCCGTCGCCTGCACCTGTTCCTCCTGCTCGATGACCAGCGGCATCACCTGGCGAGTCACTTCGAAGACATCGATTTGAACCGGCTCGAGCTGGTGACGCCACTTTTCGACAGTGATCTGCACGCGGCGATGCTGGAAATCCCGGTCGACGACTGTCTCTATCACGCTTTCTATACCAGGTGGATGGAGTTCTTCCGCCCGCTCGCCACCAGCGTGCCCTGGCAGACGTATCCGGGACACGTTCCCTGTCCGCTGCCGACACCGCGCGGGCTGACCGGACAATGGGACGTGATGCGGGTGCGAAGTTTCCGCCAACTCCGCCGGCGGGGAATCCTCCGGCAGGCGAACGTGCTCCTGCAGGCTGATCCCTTCCCGCACGACCTGCTGCGCCGCGAAATCGTGACCGCGGCCAAGTGGATGCAGTGGCTCGGCGCCGGTGATTACGCCTACATCATTCGCCACGCCACCGGCTATCACGAGTACTGGACCCGGGCAGGCGGGCGCTGGAGCCCACCGACGCACCACCCGAGGGCCACCGTTCGGACCTCGTCCCCAAACCAGGCAGCCACCGCCCAGTGACCGTTTCTCCTGTCGTGCCCGAATCTCCGGAGTCGTTGGCTACTCCAGCCCCCACATCGGCAGCCGAGCTCGATCGGTCCCTGGTGCGCGGGCTGGCGTGGACCGGGGTCGTCCGCTGGACGTCGCAGATTCTTTCCTGGCTCTCGACCGTCGTCGTGGCTCGGCTGCTGGCGCCGGGCGATTACGGGCTGGTCGGCATGGCCGCGGTCTACCTCGGACTGGTCATGCTGGTGAACGACTTCGGCCTCGGTGCCGCCATCATCCAGCGGCGCGATGTGGACGAGGATTCAATCGCTCGAGTAGGCGGGATGTCCATCGTGATCAGCGTTGGCTTCTTCGCGCTGTCCGTGCTGGCCGCGATTCCGCTCGCCCGGTTTTTCGGAGAGCCCGCGGTCCGGGGCATCGTGCTGGTCTCGAGTCTCGGATTCATCGCCAGCGGGTTCCAGGTCCTCCCCCGCAGCCTGCTTTCCCGTGAGCTGCGATTCCAGCGGCTCGCATTGGCGGATGGACTGGAAGCGATCGTCGCGTCCGCCACGACCCTGCTGCTCGCGGCGGCCGGCGCGGGATACTGGTCACTGGTGATGGGCCCCCTGGTCTCCCGCGTCGTCAGCACGATGCTCCTGTGGACCTGGCGCCCGCATCGCATCGCGTCGCCGTGGCCGGTGTCCCGGATCGCCCATGCGACCACCTTTGGCGGTCACCTCACGATGAACCGCCTGGCCTGGTACGGCTACAGCAACGCGGACTTTGTGATCGTGGGGCGATTGCTGGGGCGGACGGCGCTCGGCGCGTACACGCTGGGCTGGACCATCGCCAGCATTCCGGTCGATCGCATCACCGCGCTGATCGGTTCGGTCACACCACCGATCCTTTCCTCGGTCCAGAACGATCACATCGCGCTCCAGCGGTACCTTCGCGTCCTCACCGAGGCGCTCGCGCTGATAACCTTTCCCGTTGCGGTCGGGCTCGCGCTGGTCGTGGACCAGGCGATCCCCCTGCTGCTCGGACCACACTGGGGACCCGCCATTCGTCCGCTGCAGCTCCTCGCACTGGGGGCCGCGTTCCGGTCCATTACGCCGCTGCTCCCGCAGGTCGCAGTGGCGATGGGCGCCACCAAGCAGAACATGCAGCTCACGCTGGTCATTTCCATCGTGCTTCCGATTCTCTTTCTCGTGGGCAGCCACTGGGGAATCAGCGGGGTCGCCTTTGCCTGGCTTATCGGTCACCCGTTCTGTGTCTTCCCGCTCTATCTCCAGCAGGTGCTGCGGTTGACCGACATGAAGCTCAGCTCCTACCTGGGCGCCTTGTGGCCTGCCGCGTTGCTCACCGCCGCGATGGCCGCGGCGGTCTGGGGCGTGCGGATGGCGACGGGGCACCATACGCTGCCCGCGGTGTCACTCGGGGCGGAAGTGTTCGCCGGGGCCGTGGTCTACGGTGGGCTCCTGCTGCTGTGCTACCGGCATCGCGCGATGCAGGCCAAGGAACTGCTCTGGCCGAGCCAAGGAGGTTGACCGCATATTCGGGCCGGGTCTTTCCCACCTGACATCCAACCCGGAGCCGTCATGTCACCGAAGTCCTGCCTCCTCGCCGTCCTTACGATCATGCTGCTCGGCCCTTCGCCGCTGGCGGCGCAGAAGCGGATCAATCCCGACGACCTGATCGGCACCTGGCAGCTCATGAGCCGGAGAAACACCCGGACCGGTGCCGTCGACTCGGTGGCGAGCCGGCGGGTCGCGTGGGAAGGGTTTACCCGCAATACCTATCACGTTTTCGAGATGGACCTGACGCCTACCGGCGTGACTCGCGAGGCGCTGAAAGCCATCCCGGTCCAGCTCGACCGCCAGAAGAAGCATCTCGAAGCGGTGCACTACGTGGCTCGCGGAGGGATGTACCAGCTGGACGGACACGAAATTCACTTCCGGCGCGTGATGTCGCTCGATCCCAACGAGATCGGGACGACGCCCACCGCGATCGTGGACTCGATCGTGGGCAACATGATGTACCGCCGGACGGTCCCGGACAGCACCGGGCTCGTTACGGAGCAACTCTATCGCCGGGTGCAATAGTTCTAAAGCATTAGGGGTCGAGGGTTTTGCGAAGAACCCCTGACCCCTGACCCCTGGTCCCTGATCCCTGCTTTTTCTTCTTGACGCCCGGATCGCCGGGTGATATTAAAGCCCCGCATCAAATCGAAACACCGGCGCCCGCCAGGAGTTTTTTCAGCCCCCGTCGTGGTAGAGCCATCCCTTCGACTCAGGGAGGTATTACGCCATGAAATGCAAACTCAGTCTGCTAGTGTTGCTGGCCGGACTCGCCCTGGCGCCGCCATTGCGCGCGCAGACCCGGGTGATCACCGGCCGGGTGACCGACTCACTGACCGGTGACGTCATCACCTCGGGACAGGTCACGGTGCAGGGTACGACGACCGGGACCACCATCAAGGACGACGGCACCTTCACCGTCGCCGCCCCGACTCGGGACGTGGTGCTCAGCGTCCGGAGCATCGGGTTCAAGCGGCGGGAAGTCCCGGTGCCTTCGGGGCAGAACTCGGTGGCCACGCGGCTGGACCGGGACTACTTCCAGCTGGAGGCCATCGTCGTCACCGGCCAGGCGACCGGCGTCGAAAAGAAAAATCTGGCCAACTCGGTCTCCACGCTGAGCGCCACCGAGCTGACCAAGGCTCCCGCGCAGACCGTCGAAGCGTCCATGGCCGGCAAGATCGCCGGCGCCGACATCCAGATGAATTCCGGCGCCCCCGGCGGTGGTGCGCAGGTCCGCCTCCGCGGCATCACCACCATGTACGGTGCCTCCACCCCGCTTTACGTGATCGACGGCGTGATCGCCTCGGATGCGGCGATTGCCAACGGCCAGAACCTGATCGTACAGGCCGAGCGGAATGGTTCGCAGGACAATCCCTCGAACCGCATCGCCGACATCAATCCCAACGACATCGAAAGCGTCGAGATCCTCAAAGGCGCCTCGGCAGCCGCGATCTACGGTTCCAAGGCCGCCAATGGCGTGGTGCTGATTACGACGAAGCGCGGCCGGGTGGGTGCCCCGCAATTCGCGCTGAGCCAGAAGGTCGGGTATTCCCGGATATCGCATAAGCTCGGTGCCCGGGCATTCCAGTCACTGGCGGACGCCCACGCGGCCTTCGGCAACAACGCGGACACCTATTTCAAACCGGGCGTGACCTATGACAACGAGGAAGCGCTCGCCGGCAAGCGCCCGCTGTCCTACGAAACTTCAGGCACCATGAGTGGCGGAACCGAGACGACCAGGTACTACGCGTCGGCGCTGGTACGGCACGAGGGCGGCATCATCCAGAACACCTACGCCGACAAGCATTCGCTGCGGCTGAACGTGGACCAGAGCGTCGGTTCCAGGCTCAGCTTCGGGCTGGACGCGCAGGCGATCCACAGTGCCGATGACCGCGGGCTGTCCGGCAATGACAACGCCGGTATCGTCTACTACTCCGCGATGGCCCAGCAGCCGAGCTTCTTCGACCTGCGCGGGACCTGCGCCGGCACGCCGACGACAGCCGAACGGTGCGGCGACGGCACCATGCCCGTCTATCCGTTCAATCCCTTCGCACCGAGCAACCCGGTGCAGACCGCGGCGCTGCTCAAGAACGACGCCAACGTCTACCGCTTCATCGGCGGTGGCCGCACCAGCTGGGACGCCATCAACACCGGCCAGCACACCCTGCGCTTCGCCGGCAACGGTGGCGTGGACTTCTTCTCCCAGAAAAATTTCCTCTTCTCACCCCCCGACCTGCAATACGAGCCGGCCGACGGGCTGCCCGGCACCTCGATCCTGACGTTCAGCCACAACCTGAACGCCAACCTGAACGGGAACGTGGTGTACGCGTTCAACACGAGCAGCATGAAGGCGACCACGTCGCTGGGCATGCAGTACGAGACCCGCAACTACGACAACGCCCGGTCGACCGCGAAGAACCTGATCGGTGGTCTTTCGAACATCAACCGGGGGACCGTCGTCGCGGTAGACGAGAACCGGCTCCTGGTGAAAGACCAGGGCATTTTCGGCCAGGAAGAATTCCTGACCCTCGGCGAGCGGCTGCTGGTGACCGTCGGTGGCCGGGCCGACCGCAGCAGCAACAACACCGACACGAAGAAGTTCTACTTCTATCCCAAGGCGGCGGCCTCCTTCCGCATTCCGCGCCTCTCCCCCGGCCTGATCGATGAACTGAAACTCCGCGCGGCCGCGGGCGAATCAGGTAATGAGCCGCTCTTCGGCCAGAAGTTTACCGAGATGACCGGAGCGAACATCGCCGGGCTTCCCACGGCCAACGTCACCGGCACAACCGCGGACTCCCTCCATCCCGAGCGCGAGCGCGAAATCGAGGGCGGCCTCGACGCGACGATGTTCGGAGGTCGGGCGCTGCTGGGCATCACCCTGTATGAGAAAAGAGTCACCGACCTGCTCCTCCGGCGTGGGCTCGCGGGCTCGACCGGGTTTATCACCCAGGTGTTCAATGGCGGGTCGATGCGGACGCGGGGACTCGAGGTCGAGCTCACCGCGTACCCGATCCGGAAATCGAACCTGCAGTGGCAGATCACCAGCACCCTGTCACTCGACCGCTGCAAGATCCTGACGCTGCCGGTGGCGCCGTTCCTCTCGGGCGGCCGTGGCTTCGGCTACAGCGGCTACCTCGCCGAGCCGGGCAAGCCCTGCCTCCAGCTCTATGGCAATCAGGAGCAGGCCGATGGATCCGTCATCCTCACCGGTGTCGGCGATGCGAATCCGTCGTATCGCACCGGCATCACCAATGACATCCACATCAAGGCAGTACGGATTTACGGACTGTGGACCTACCAGAAGGGTGGCATCAACCAGAACGTCACGCAGCTGAGCTACGATTTCGCGGCGAACGCGGTCGATCACGACAACGCCTGCACCGCGAGCAGCTGCCAGCCCGGTGAAAAGCTGGGCGCGTGGCGGCTCCGCGAATGGACCGTGGGCCATCCGTATTATGAAGACGCGACGTTCTGGCGGCTCCGCGAAGCCTCCATCGGTGTCGATCTGCCGACCTCGTGGGTGCACAAGTTCTGGAGCGGCGCCCGCTTCGTCCGCGTGAGCCTCGCCGGCCGTAATCTCGTCACCATCACCAAGTATCCGGGAATGGATCCCGAAGTCAGCAGCTACGGCAGCCAGGCGATCGGCCGGGGAGAGGACCTCTTCCCCTATCCGCCCAGCCGCTCCTTCTGGTTCAACGTCGACGTGGGGTTCTAACCATGCGCCAATACTCGAACATCCGCCGCGTCTTGAGCGTACTCGCGCTCGGCGCCCTCTTTGGCTGTGGCTCGTTCGATGTACCAGACTACAACAACCAGAGTCTCCAGGACCTGGTCAACAATCCCACGCCCACCGGTATCGCGACCGCGGCCCAGGGCCTCATGGTCGATGCCCGCATCACGGCGTCCGGATACGCTACGCACCTGGGAATCATGGGACGCGAGGCGTATAACCTCAGCGTCGCGAACGGGACCGCGCCGACCTACCTGATCGGACCGCTTACCTCGGGTGTGTTCTTCGTGATCTCCACCTGGAACCAGCCGTACACGGGGATGCGCGATGCCAACATCATGCTCGATGCGGTCAACGCAGTGCAGGGGATGACCGATCAACAGAAGGAGGGGTACCGCGGCTTCGCCAAGACCATGCAGGCGTACTACCTGATGTGGCTCATCATGAGTCGCGACACTCTCGGAATTCCCGTGGACGTGAATCGCCCGGTGACCGACCTGGCTCCCATCGCTACCAAGGCCCAGGCGTATTCGGCGATCGACCAGCTCCTGGACCAGGCCAAGACGCACCTGAATGCTGCCGGCACTTCCTTTGCCTTCCAGCTGTCGCCCGGATTCACCGGGTTCAGCACGCCGGCGACGTTCCTCAAGTTCAACCGGGCGCTCAAGGCCCGGGCCGACGTCTACAGTGATAATTTCGCCGCAGCGCTCACCGCGCTGGGCGAAAGCTTCGTGGATACCAGCGCGAGCGCGTCGCTCGCCAACGGGGTCTATCACACCTTCACCACCAACTCCGGTGACATTCCCAACCCGCAGTTCCGGAGCGATTTCTACTGGGTCCACCCCAGCATCGACACCCTGGCGAAGCTTCGGGCTGACCTCACCAAGGACTTGCGGGTCCAGACCAAGGTCAGTTCTGGTGCAACGGGAACGCTCATCGGGGTTTCGTCGAGTCTCAAGTTCACGAACCCAAGCGGGCCCACCAGCCCGCTGACCTGGATTCGCAACGAGGAGCTGATCCTGCTCCGCGCGGAATCCAATCTCGCACAGGGCAACCTCGGGCCCGCGCTGGATGACATCAACTACATCCGGGTGCATTCCGGCGGTCTCGACCCGATATCCTCAGGGACGTGGACCGGATACAGCGCGACGCAGCGCATCGATGAGCTCCTGTATGAGAAGCGTTACTCGCTCTTGTGGGAAGGTGGTTTCAGCTGGCTGGATGCCAGGCATTACGGGCGCCTGACCCAGCTGTCAAGGGATCTGCCCGCTCACAGGATCTTCGAAGTACTGCCGTTCTCGAACGCTGAATGCTTCCAGCGCTCGAATCCGGCCAAGGGCTGTACCGCCATTGTGGGATTGTAGACAGGCTTAACCGACTTTCGAACGAGGAATCACATGCGTTCTGTAATCTTGCTGCTGGCATTGGCGTTTGTTGTCGCGGTGACCCCGGCGGGCGCGCAGTATCCGCCGGGGAAGCAGAACAGCGCGAACATGCACGTCGTAGCGCACGTGATGGATGGCTCGAACTATCGCATCGGTGATGTCGAGATCGAGCAGGAGCTGTCGCGTCCGTACGCCTACCTGGCCACGCGAAAGGATTATTCCGGGTTCGACATCCTGAACCTGAAGGATCCGTCGAAGGCCTACATCATGTACCGCTGGCGGATCGACAATCCCGAGCTGCACATGGGCGGTGGCGGCCAGGATATCGAGTACTTCAAGACCCATGGCCGGTATTATCTCATCACCGCGATCCAGTTCCAGCCCGGTGGCCCGGACCTGAATCTCGCCGGCGTAGTCCACGACGTTACCAGTCTTCCGGACACGTCGAAGATCCGGGAAGTGCGCCGTTTCCAGGTGCCGGACGCGCCCGGGGGCTTCCACGACGTCTTCCCGTACAAGCACTCGGATGGTCGCGTGCTGATGTTCGCGACCAACGCCGGCGGCGGCCGCATCTACGACATGGACAAGTTCATCGCCGGTGACGCGAACCAGGGATACCTCGGTATCGTGCCGGTTCCGGCGCCCAACGCGACCCGGACGTCATATCATGATTTCTATGTCGCGTACGATCCGGCGAACAAGCGTGATGTGTTCTATGGTCCGGGAACTGGCGGGTACTACGTCTTCGACGTGACCAGGCCGGAAGAGCCGAAGCTCCTGACATCCATCACCGGTGTCGCGGGCATCTCCAACGGCCACACCTTCACGCCTGATCCCACCGGCCGTTACGTCGTGGCCGAGGCGGAGTACCAGTACCAGCCGCTCAGGATTTTCGACCTCAAGCCCGGCCTCGATGGCACGGTGAAGACCATCTCCCGGCCGATCGGGGCCTGGAATGCCGACTGGCAGAACCTGGCCCACAACCACGAGGTCCGCTGGCCCTACGTCTTCGTCTCGGCGTACGAAGACGGTCTCCATGTGTTCAACATGATGGACCCCACCAATCCGTACACCGTGGGTTACTACGACACCTTCGATGGCCCGCACAACCTCACCAAGGGTGCGACCGACGTGTACACCTACGGCAAGGACCAGCCGGTCAGCACCTATGCCGGCAACTGGGGCGTGATCTCGGGGACGTACGGCGTGGATGTCCGCAACGCCGACGGTCTCATCGTGCTGAGTGACATGACCACCGGATTCTGGGCGATCCGGATGGACGGGTTCGATGGCTGGAATGGACATCAGTGGGGAGTGCCGAACATCAGCTCCGCGCAGGACTGGGATAATGGACCCGATGGTGCGCCGAAACCCGGGAAAACGACGTAACCGGTGAGCGGTAAGCGGTGAGCGGGAAGGTATCAAGAGTCGTCAGACCCCCCTGTTCACCGCTCACTGCTCACCAAATAGGAGCTTTTGATGACCGTGAGGGCAGCTGCCACAACGCTTATCGTCGCTGTGCTTGGCGCTATTCCAGCGCTCAGCCAGCAAGTCGCTTCGCCCGTGATCCCCGGGCAAAAGGTGGGAGGCAGTGCAAACATCAGGGTTGTCTCCCACCTGCCGATCCGTGGCTTCGTGCAGGTCTCGGACGTGGAGATCGAGCAGGAAGTGTCCCGGCCCTACGTATACATCGGCCGGATGCGGTTGCTGACCAATGAGGCCGGATTCACGCTGGTCAGCATCAAGGACCCCGCAAAACCCACAGTGCTGTACAACTGGCGGATCGAGAATTCCGAACTTTCCGATCAGGGCCTCGGCGGCGTGGGCAGCAAGTACTTCAAGTACCGCGGCCGCTACTACTTCGTCCAGTCATTTCAGTTCGGGCAGAGCGGTCCCAATGCCAATCTCGGCGCCGTGGTGTTCGATGTCACCGGCCTCCCGGACACTTCCACTATTAAGGAAGTGGGGCGGATTCATGTGCCGGAGTGGGCCAACGGCTTCCACAACATCTACGCGTACAAACACTCCGACGGCCGCGTCCTCCTCTTCGCCGCTTTTGCCGGCGCCAACAGCAACGTGTACGTCTACGACATGGGGAAGTTCGTGGGCGGTGATCAGCAACATGCGCTGATCGGCAAGATTCCCACGCCGTCTGATCCGCTCACCTCGGTCTACATCCCCGGCTATTCCCGGCCGATCACGATCCGCGGCTATCACGACATGTACGTGGGGTATGACCCGGCGAATCACCGGGACGTTTTCTACGGACCGGGGTCGGCCGGTTACTACATCTTCGACATGACGAAGCCTGAAGAACCGAAGCTCCTCACTTCGATCACCGGCGCGGCCGGCATTCCATTCGGCCACACCTTCACTCCGGATCCGACCGGGCGTTACGCGGTGGCCGAGACGGAGTATCAGAGCGCGCCGCTCAGGATTTTCGACCTCAAGCCCGGCCTGGACGGCGAGGTGAAGACCATTACCCGGCCGATCGGAGCCTGGAACGCGGACTGGAAGGACCTGGTGCACAACACCGAGGTCCGCTGGCCGTACGTTTTCGTTTCCGGTTACGAAGACGGGCTGCAGGTCTTCAACATGATGGATCCCACCAACCCGTACACCGTGGGGTTCTACTACACCTGCAACTGCGCCCACGAAAACGGCTGGGTCGGTGTTCGCGAAGCGCCGCGCGGAAAAACTGTCTACAACGGCGCGCTCGCGATCGACATTCGTAACGCCGACGGCCTCATCGTCATGACCGACTGGGAGACCGGCCTCTGGTCCTTCAAGATGGAAGGATTCGACGGCTGGAACGGCCACCAGTGGGGCATGCCCAACGTAAGCTCAGCTCAAGATTGGGATAACGGGCCCGACGGAGCACCCAAGACCTCCAGGGTGAGTCTGCGATGAAACGACCGCTGCTCGTCTTTGTCAGTCTATTCATTCTTTCTGCGCCGTTGCGGGCGCAACAGTTGTCGGATCGCCAGCGAACCGCAATCGCGGATACCGTCAAACAGCTCGCGAAAGCCCTGTTCGACGCGGAAAATCAGCGGAACGCGGATGTCTTCATCGGCCAGGCCACCGACGACCCCGATTTTCACTACATCTCGAGCGGCAACCTCTTCCCGTCCAAGGACTCCCTGTCCAGGGCCGCTCACTCGCGGGTGAAGTCGCTCAAGGCCCTGACCTACACGCTGAAGGACGGGTATGTCACCGTGCTGTCCCCGGATGCGGCGGTCTTTACCGGATCGTACGATGAAGTCGCGGTGGACAGCGCGGGTAAGAGCGCGCAATTTCGCGACGGCTGGACCGCCGTCTATGCTCGCCGGCACGGCCAATGGAAAATCGTGCACGGTCATTTCTCTCGTGCACCGGCCACGCCAGCGTCCCGCTAGGCTGGAGGACTTCATGCTGAAATCACTGTTGGCAATCGGATTGCTGGCACCCGTCGCGGGATCGGCCCTCCTCTCCCAGGAGCCGCCCGGGAAGCAGGGCAGCTCCAACATGCACGTGGTGGCGCATATCCCCATGGGCTCGAATGTCCGGACCGGCGACGTGGAGATCGAGCAGGAGCTCTCCCGCCCATACGTCTACATCAACACCCGCAAGGATGTCTCGGGCTTCGACATCATCAACATCAAGGATCCGGCCCGCGCCTACATCATGTACCACTGGCGGATCGCCAACCCCGAGCTGCACCTGGGCGGCGGTGGAATGGACATCGAGTATTTCAAGACCAAGGGCCGTTACTACGTCGTGAACGCGTTGCAGTTTTTCCAGGGCGGCCCGGATCCCGACCTCGCCGCGGTCGTAGTAGACGTGACCGGCCTTCCCGACACGACCAGGGTGAAAGAGGTCCGGCGACTGGTCGTGAAGGATGCTTTGGGCGGCTTCCACGACGTCTTTCCCTACAAGCATTCCGATGGCCGGGTGTTGCTGTTTGCGACCTCGGCCGGTGGCGGCCGGATCTATGATATGGACAAGTTCATCGCCGGCGATTCTGCGCAGGGGTACGTCGGCTTCGTTCCGGTCCCGGCGCCGGGCGCGGCCAAGAGCATGAGCAGCAGCGGTGCCGCACTCCGGACCGCCTATCACGATTTCTATGTCGGGTATGATCCCGCCAATCACCGGGACGTCTTCTATGGACCGGGAACCGGCGGCTACTACATCTTCGACGTGACCCACCCGGAAGATCCCAGGCTCCTGACGTCCATCACCGGTGTCGCGGGCATCAGCGGGGCGGCGGGCATCGATAACGGCCACACCTTCACGCCTGATCCTACCGGCCGCTATGCCGTCGCGGAAACCGAATACCAGTACGCGCCCTTGCGGATTTTCGATCTAAAGCCGGGATTGGATGGCGACGTGAAGACGATCTCCCGCCCGATCGGGGCGTGGACGGAACGCTGGAAGGGGTTGCCGCACAACACCGAGATGCGCTGGCCCTACGTGTTCGTCTCGGCGTACGAAGACGGCGTATACGTGTTCAACATGATGGATCCCACCAACCCGTACACGGTGGGCTACTACAACGTCTTCAACATGCCGCTGAACATGGGTAAGGAGAGCGAGGTCTATGTCCGCCCGCCCGGCATGCCGAGCACCAGCTCTCCGGCAATCAACTGGGCGGTCATCGCCGGAACCTGGGGAATCGACGTCCGCAATTCGGACGGCCTCATCGTCGCGAGTGACGAGCAGACCGGTTTCTGGGCGTTGAGGATGGATGGGTTTGATGGATGGAACGGGCACCAGTGGGGGATGCCGAACATCAGCTCAGCACAGGATTGGGATAATGGACCGGACGGAGCGCCGAAGCCCCAGCGCGTCAGCTGACGAACCCAGCAAGCCAGGAGCCTTTTGATGAATACCAAAGTCCTTTTGTTCATCGCCCTTGCTGCCTTCACGCTGTTCTACGTTGTCACGCTGATTTCGGCGACACGGAACCGTGATCCCAACGCCTCGGCCAAGCCGACGGGGGGCGGACTCCTCACCGGGTTCGTTACCAATTTCTTCGATACGCTGGGCATCGGGTCCTTTGCGACCACGACGTCTATCTTCCGCTTCTGGAAGATGGTCCCGGACGAAAAGATTCCCGGCACACTCAACGTCGGTCACACGCTACCCGTCATCGCACAGGCTTTCATCTTCACGGCCGTCATCGACATGGATCCGTTGACGCTGGTGCTGATGATTGTCGCTGCGGTCGCAGGCGCATGGCTCGGTGCCGGAGTGGTGGCCGGGTTGCCGCGGCGTTCGGTGCAGATCGGCATGGGTGGCGCCTTGATCGTTGCGGCGGGTCTTTTCACCATGACCAACCTTGGTGCGTTTCCGGCCGGCGGTAACACGCTCGGCCTGACCAGCGTAAAACTGATAGCCGGGCTCGTGGGCAACTTCGCGCTCGGCGCGCTGATGACACTCGGCATCGGACTCTATGCTCCCTGCATGATCCTGGTGGCGTTACTGGGGATGAACCCAAAGGCGGCTTTTCCGATCATGATGGGCTCCTGCGCATTCCTCCAGCCGATCAGCAGCGCGCGGTTTATCAGCAAGGGTGCGTTTGATCTCCGCGCCACGCTGGGCCTGGCCCTCGGTGGAATTCCTGCGGCCCTCATCGCCGGATTACTTGTGAAGTCGCTGCCGCTGGTATGGGTTCGCTGGCTTGTGATCCTCGTCGTGCTCTACGCCGCCCAGGGACTCTTGCGAGCGGCGCAGAAAGAGAAGCGCGAGGCCGTGGCCAGCCCGGCACCCGCCGCTACCCGGGCGGCGTCCTAGGCGACAGGCCGCCCCGATGCGGAATGCGGAGTGGGGAATGCGGAATTATCTTGGGCGAATGACCTTCCGCATTCCGAATCCCCCATTCCGCATTGGGGCGGTGCTGTTTTTCCTTGTCGCGGCCGCCATGCACGGGGGCGGCCTCCAGGCACAGGCCGCTTCCGATGCGCCGGTCCTGGGCGGCCCTCCCGATTCGCTGATTCCCGATGGCGTCCTCGGTGCGTCCATACGCCGCGGCCGCGCCATTCTCCTGGCAACCAGGGACAGTCTCCCTTCTCACGTCGGCAACGCCTTGTCCTGCACGAATTGTCATCTCGATGCCGGCCGGCGGGAGAACGGAACCTGGGTCGGCGTCCACGCGCGCTATCCGCAGTACCGCGCCCGCAGTAACATCGTCGAGACCATCGAATACCGGATCAACGATTGTCTCAAACGCAGCATGAATGGCTCGCCACTCGATGGCGAAGATCCCGCCATGAGGGACATGATCGCCTGGTTCGCGTTTCTCTCCCGTGGCGTGCCGGTTGGGCCGGCACCACGCCCGCCCGCGGGGCCGTGGGCGAACATGAAACGTGACACCGCGGCGGGGCGCGCGATTTTCGCCGCAAGCTGCGCCCGGTGCCACGGAGCGGACGGGCAGGGCACGCCGGCCGGGCCGCCGGTGTGGGGATCGAAGTCCTTTAACATTGGCGCGGGGATGGCGCGAGTATTCACCGCCGCCACCTTCATCCGGAAGAACATGCCGTTCGACCAGCCGGGCTCACTTACGGATCAGCAGGCGCTCGATGTCGCGGCTTTCGTGAACGCGCATCCGCGTCCCGATTTCAAGGGAAAGGAGCACGACTGGCCGGCGGGCGGTGCGCCGCCAGATGCCGCTTATCATGTGCTGTCGATGGACAAACCCGCTGCATCTCACTGACCGGAGGCTTTGGCGATGAGCACCAATCTGTCATTCAACACCGACCGCCGCGGATTCATGGGGCGGCTCTCCGCCGTGGCCGCGTTCCTCGGCCTCGGCAGCGCGCCCTCAGTCCTCTCGGCGACGCCGCGGCAGCCGGCCCGGACGGCAGCGAACGCTGAATTCGAAGCCTGGCTCGACAGCATCAATGGAAAGCACAAGCAGATCTTCGACGCCGCCGGCGTGAATGATGGCTTCCCGATGGGCTACTCCCGTACCTGGATGGCCACCATGCGGGAGACATACTCACTCGAGGACAAGGACCTGAGTGCGGTGATCGTGATGCGGCATGCCGGGAGCGTCCTCGCCTTCAATAACAACATCTGGTCCAAGTACAAGCTGGGCGAGACCTACAAGGTCAACGATCCACAAACCAAGCAGCCCGCTACCCGGAATCCCTGGGCCTTCGTGAAACCCGGCGAGCTGATGTTTGACGACATGGCGATCGACAAGCTCCTGGCCCGCGGCGCCAAGATCGGTGTGTGCAACGTGGCGTTGAACGCACTGTCCGGCCGCGCGGCCGCCGCGATGAACCTGGACAAGGAAGAAGTAAAGAAGGAATGGACCGCGGGAATCATTCCCGGCATCGTCGTGGTGCCGAGCGGCGTGCTCGCGGTGCACCGGGCGCAGGAGAAGGGCTGCACGTACTGCCACGCCGGATGAGTCGCTCGACGCGCGACGACCGACGCACGACGCGTGAGGTGCGGGGTTGTTTGCGATCCCGCTCACCGGCGTCGAGCGTCGTGCGTCGTGCGTCGTGCGAATGACTTACTCCACTCTCATCACGCCGCCGGACCTCCTCCCACACCTTGGGGACCCGGGCTGGGCCATCGTTGATGTCCGGATGAGTCCGGAGACGGAGTCGGAAGGACGCGGGAAGTATCTCACCGCCCACATTCCCGGGGCGATTCATGCGCATCTCGAGAAGGACCTTTCCGGCCCGATAATCCGGGGCGTGACCGGCCGTCATCCTCTCCCGGATCCGCGGGTCTTCGCGGCGCGCCTGTGTGAGTGGGGAATCGATGACTCGGTCCAAGTCGTGGTCTACGACGACCACGCGGGCCAGAATGCCGCCCGCCTCTGGTGGATGCTACGCTGGCTCGGCCATACCAGGGTGGCAGTGCTGGAAGGTGGCTGGAAATTGTGGCAGCAGGCGGGAAACCCGGTCTCGGTGCTCGACGAGCAACGCGAGTTCCGCACCTTCACGTCTCGTCCCCGTGCAGGGCTGACCGTGGATGCGTCGATGGTGGAGCAGATCCGCGAAGCCAAAAACTGGAAACTGATCGATACCCGCGCCGCGGATCGCTACCGCGGGCGGAACGAAACCGTGGATCCCGTGGCAGGGCACATCCCGGGGGCGGTATCCGCGCCCTGGGCGGACAACCTGGACGAGTCGGGCCGGTTTCGGCCGGTCAGTGAGCTGGGCGCGCGCCTGGGCGCGATCATCGGCAACGCGCCGATGGACCGCGTGGTCTGTTATTGTGGTTCCGGGGTGACCGCCGCGCACGACATTCTCGCGGCAGTCCACGCCGGGCTGGGAGAGCCGCGACTCTACCCAGGCTCCTGGAGTGAATGGATTACCGACCCAGGCCGGCCGGTGGCTAGCTGACCGGTATTTCCCGCTCGAGTTCCGCGATGATCGAGCACCCGTGACCGGGCTTTTCGGGCTCATGCTGATCCAGAATCCGGTCCAGCGTGGCCTTCATCCTGGTCATTTCGGTAATGCGCTTGCCCAACTCGGCGGACTTGACCTTCACAAGCTCGTGCAACCCGGAACAATCAGCATCCGGATCGCCACGCGTGCCGAGCAGCTGCCGCACCTCCCGAAGCGTGAAGCCGAGGCTCTGCGCGCGCTTGATGAAGTTGATCTGGTCTACCGCACCTTTGGTGTAGAGCCGGTAGCCTGACCGGCTGCGGCGCGGCCGGGCGAGCAGCTCCCGCCGTTCGTAAAACCGAATCGTCTCGACTCCCACGCCTGCCGCTTTGGCAACCTGTCCGATCGTGAGGCTTCCGTCGTCGTTGGCATCAGGCGGAACGACCAGGGTGGAGCGAGGAACTGCGGCATCCATCAAGTCATGTTGTGACATACTTCCAATCCAATCCGTTTCTGCATCGCATTGCCCAGGGACCGTTCTGGCTGACGGCCCGAGAGGCCACTGCAATGACCCTCCGATACGCCGAGGCAGTGAGGTTGAGTGTCCGAAAGGTCTAACCCGCGATATGGGGGGCGGGTTCCCGAGTTCCCCCTCTCTCTTTACTATCCTTCCGGCCTTCGACCAGGATTGTCCTCCCGATGACTGAAATCGCGGCACCCGCGTCCGCCCCGGCAGGGCTCCGCTCGGCCCGGGCGTTCCGATGGTGGCAGCTGCTCCTCGGCGTGGTCTGCATGTCGATGGTTGCCAATGTGCAATATGGCTGGACCCTTTTCGTCGACCCGATCAATGACAAGTACCACTGGGGGCTGCCGGCGATCCAGGTGGCGTTCTCGGTGTTCGTACTGGTTGAAACGTGGCTGGTTCCGCTCGAGGGGTACCTGGTCGACCGATTCGGTCCCCAGCTCGTGGGCCTGGGGTCCGGCGTGCTGGTCGCGGGGGCCTGGGCGATAAACGCCAAGGCCGATTCGCTGGCGTTGCTCTATCTCGGCGCGGTGGCGGGGGGCATCGGCGTGGGCGGGGTCTATGGAGCGACGGTGGGAAATGCCTTGAAATGGTTCCCCGACCGGCGGGGCCTCGCCGCGGGTCTTACCGCGATGGGATTTGGCGCCGGATCGGCGTTCACCGTCGCGCCGATCGCGAACATGATCAAGGCACAGGGCTACGAAGCCACCTTCCTCAAGTTCGGCCTCCTGCAGGGCGCCGTCGTTTTCATACTCGGATGGTTTCTGCGCGCGCCGGACGCCAGTTTCAAGGCGCCTGCCCGAAGCGGTGCCGCGCCTGTCACGGTGCCTGACAAGACCCCGATGGAGATGATCCGCACGCCGGCCTTCTGGGTCATGTTCTTCATGTTCGTCCTCACCGCGACCTTCGGTCTGATCCTGACGGCCCAGATCAAGCCGCTGGCCAAGGACTTCGGTATCGCGAGTTCATCCGCCGTCCTGCTCGGGATGACCGTGCCGGCGCTTACGTTCGCGCTGTCGATCAGCCGGATTTTCAATGGCGTCACCCGCCCGTTCTTTGGATGGGTCTCGGACCGCATCGGACGGGAAAACACGATGTTCGTGGCCTTCCTGTTCGAAGCCCTGAGCATCCTGGCCCTGCTCAAGTTCGGCCATGACCCCGCGGCGTTCGTGGTGTTCTCGGCCTTGGTGTTCTTCGGCTACGGCGAGATCTACAGCCTGTTCCCGGCGGCGTGCGCGGACGCGTACGGCCGGAAATTCGTTTCGGCGAACGCGGGTCTGCTGTACTGCGCCAAGGGGGCCGCGTCACTGCTGGTCCCGCTCTCCGGTGTGGTCGCCGTGTCGCTCGGCTGGGGGACGGTATTCTGGACCGGTGCCATCATGAACGTGATTGCAGCCGTCCTCGCCCTCGCGGTGCTGAAGCGGTTGCGATGAAAGTCGTGGTCGTGGGTGCCGGGGCGATCGGCGGTTATCTCGGCGGATTGCTCGCGGCGTCAGGAGAGGAAGTTTCCTTCATCGCGCGCGGGCCCAATCTCGAGGCGATTCGCGCGCGCGGCATGAAGGTCGTCCTCGAGGACGGCAGGGAAGTGGTGGGTAAGGGCATCAGGGCGACCGCGAGCATGCGTGAGGCCGGTCCCCACGATACCGTCCTGCTCACGCTCAAGGCCCACCAGGTCGCCGCGATCGCCCCCGATATCCACCACCTTTTTCACGACGACACCACGGTCGTCACCATGCAGAACGGGATTCCGTGGTGGTATTTCGAGAAGCAGGATGGGCCGTACCGGGGAAAGCCGGTTCGTTCGGCCGATCCCGACGGAACCATCGCGCAGCATATTCCCGCGGAGCGGGTCATCGGTTCGATAGTCTATCCGGCGGCCACCCTGGTTCAGCCGGGCGTGGTGCAGGTAGTAGAAGGAAAGCGATTCACGCTCGGCGAGCTGGACGGATCCACCACCCCGCGCATCCAGGCGATTTCGACGGCGCTCACGAAGGCGGGATTCAAGGCGCCGATCACTGACGACATCCGCTCCGAGATCTGGCTCAAGATCTGGGGCAACGTCAGCTTCAATCCGATCAGCGCGCTCACCCGCACCACGCTGGTCCAGCTCGTGACCTATCCGCCGACCCGGGAGCTCTGCATCCAGATGATGAAGGAAGCGGAGGTCATCGCGGGAAAGCTCGGCGTGACCTTCAAGGTCGGGATCGATCGGCGGCTCGCGGGCGCGGAGAAGGTCGGAGAGCACAAGACGTCGATGCTGCAGGACCTGGAGCAGGGAAAGCCGCTCGAGCTGGAGGCGCTGGTCGGGGCGGTGGTGGAATTAGGCAAACTCACCAATACGCCTACGCCGCACATCGATGCAGTGTATGCCTGTGCCAACCTGCTGGCTAACAACTCCGTGAAGGGATAAGAGAATCGCATGCCGATCATTCGCGAGCTGCTGGAAACAGGCGCGCCGGGCGCCACCGCCATCACGTCTCCGGGGGGAGTGCCACTCACGTACGACAAGCTGCGCGGGCTGCTGTCTGAGACCCACGCGGCCCTGGCGGGGCACGGAATCCATCCGGGTGACCGCGTGGCGCTGGTGCTCGACAATGGTCCCGAGATGGCCACGGCGTTTCTCTGCATCGCAACGGGGGCGACGGCCGCGCCGCTCAATCCCTCGTACCGTGCCGAGGAGTTTGAGTTCTACCTGACCGACCTCCGGGCGAAGCTGCTGATCGTGGGCGCAGGCAGGGAGTCACCCTCTATCGCCGTGGCGCAGAAGCTCGGCATCCCGGTAGCGAGGCTCGCGCCCGATCCGGCGAAAGGCGCCGGGACCTTCACCATAGAATTTCCGCCCGAGCTCCCGTGGCAGGCGGGTGCCCGGCCGAGGGCCGCCAGCCCCGACGACGTCGCCCTGGTGCTGCACACTTCCGGGACGACATCACGTCCCAAGATCGTCCCGTTGGCGCAGCGAAATATCCACGCCTCGATCGGCAATATCCGTAAGACGCTGGCGTTCACCTCGGAAGACCGCGGGCTTGTGATCATGCCGCTGTTCCACATCCACGGCCTCATGACGGGATTGCTCGCGCCGCTGTCGGTCGGCGGCGGGGTCTGCTGCAGCCCCGGGTTCAACGCGCTCAAGTTTTTCGGCTGGATGGGCGAGTGGCATCCGACCTGGTATACCGGGGTACCCACCATGCACCAGGCGATTCTCACTCGGGTGGCGAACAATACGGCGACCATCAAGGCCAACCAGCTGCGGTTTGTCCGGTCGTCGTCTTCGGCGATGCCGCTCAAGGTGATCGATGAGCTGGAATCGGTGTTCAACGCGCCGGTGATCGAGTCTTACGGAATGACCGAGGCCTCGCACCAGATGGCGAGCAACCCGCTGCCGCCGCGGGCCCGCAAGCCGGGAACGGTGGGGCCGGCGGCGGGTCCGGAGATGCGGGTGGTGGATGACAAGGGGAAGACGGTGCCCACGGGTTCGCCCGGTGAAATCGTGATCCGCGGCCCCAATGTCATGGGCGGGTATGAAAGCAATCCCAAGGCGAACGCCGAGGCGTTCATCGACGGCTGGTTCCGCACCGGCGACCAGGGGGTCATGGATGCCGACGGATACGTCTCCATTGTCGGTCGCCTGAAGGAGATCATCAACCGGGGCGGCGAAAAAATTTCACCGCGCGAGGTGGACGAGATCCTGATGGAGCATCCCGCGGTGCGGCAGTGCGTCACCTTCGGCATGCCGCACGACATGCTGGGTGAGGACGTCGCCGCGGCGGTGGTCCTCCGCGACGGCCACCAGGCCAGTGACAAGGACCTGCGGTCGTTTGCCGCCGGGCGGCTGGCGGATTTCAAGGTGCCGCGGAAGATTCTGATCCTGACGGAAATCCCGGTCGGGGCGACCGGGAAGCTGCAGCGGATTGGTTTGGCGAAGAAGCTGGGTCTCGCCTAGCGTCCGGAGGTCATATGCGTGTCCTGCGTGCAGGCCTGGGGTTCGCGATGTTCGTCGTACTGATGGCAAATGCGGCGGAAGCACAGAAAGCAAAGGTGCGGCGCGATCCTCGGGTAATCACTGCCGAGGAGATTGCCTCGCGCACCGAAACCAACGCCCTGGATCTCGTCCGGGCGCTGCGCTCAGCCTGGCTGAACGGCCGGGGCTCGACCAGCATCCTCCTGCCGGAGCAGGGAATCAGCGTGTACGTCGATGGAGTGAAGCGGGGCTCCATCGACGAATTGCGCTTCATTACGAAGGAAAGCATTCAGGAGATGCGTTCGCTTACGGCCAGTGATGCGCAAGCCCGTCACGGGATGGACAACGTCAGCGGGGCGATAGAAGTGACGACCAGGAAGACACCCAAGTAGCTCGGGGTCTCAGAACAGGAGCCGGTAGTCCGCATAGTTGATGGGGACCGCCGCAAGCAGGGGCCGGTCCGCTGCAACCGCCTTCCTGACCGCGCTCGCCAGTTCGTCGGGATTCGAGGTGCGCATTCCCGCGATCCCGCACGCCTCCGCAATCTTCACGGAATCGATCGGGTCAAAATCCATCCGGTAAGGCTGGAGCTTCTTGTTCTCCTGTGACAGCTTGATCAGGGAATAGCTGCTGTCTTCCAGCACCACTGTAATGAACGGCGCGCCCACCCGCGCTGCCGTCTCCAGCTCCTGACAGTTCATCGAAAACCCGCCGTCGCCAACCGCCGCGAGTACCGGAACGTCCGGCCGCGCGAGCTTGGCGCCGATGGCGGCGCTCAGCCCATACGCCATTCCCGAGAGACCATTGGACATCCAGAAGGTCTCCGGCTCGCGGCTGGGCCAATATTGCCCGAAGAGATATTTGTGCGACCCCACGTCGGTCGTGACGATGGTTTGCGGGGGCAGCGCGTCCGCCAGCGATCGGACCAGGTCTCCTGGCCACATGGTGCCACTTTTGCCCGAACGATTCTCGAACATCGCACGGCGTTTTCGTTGAAAGTCTCCGAAGGGTGCGCCCCATCGTACCGGCGGCCGGGTCCTGGCCAACGCATCGAGCAGCCTGGCATGATTGACCAGGGTGGTCCGGCGGGGAACGATATCGCCCACGTTGGGGGCTTCCAGCACCCAGTGGATCGGCAGCTCGGCGTGCCAGGTCTTGTCCAATTCCACCGGATCGAGTCCGAACCCGATCAGCAGATCCGCGCTGCGGAGTGCCTCGCACATCAGGTCGTCAGCAGCCATCCCGCCAACCACTCCAACGAAATTGCCGGCCGTTTCATCGACGATGCCCTTGATCTTGGGCGTGACCGCGACGGGGAGATTCCATTCGTTGACCCAGCGGCGGAGCTGCGGTGCGATCGCCGGATCGCAGCCGAGTCCCAGGAGCACCAGCGGCCGTTGTGAGCCGGCCAGCGCCGCGGTGAGGTTCGCTGCTGCACGCTTCGTTTCCTTCGCCTTTGCCGGGGCGGCTTTTCGCTGCCGCTTGGTCGCGCTCTTCGCGGCCTTCACCGGTTTCAGGGCTTCGCGTGCGGAGAGCGTGACGAAGGCGGTGCCGTAGGGCCGCGTGATGCAGGCCTCAAGCGCGCGAGTGACCACCTTGGTCGCGCTGCCCGCCGTGATGCGGTCCACGTAGCGCGTCATCGGCCGGTAGACATCGTGCAGGGGAAGCAGCTGGTGCGTGTGCGACTCGGGAAAATCGTCCGGGAGCTGTGCCGAGATGGCGAGCAGCGGCTCCTGGTCGAGGCAGGCGTTTCCGAGCGGGAGCATCAGGTTCGCTGCGCCGGGGCCTAAGGTCACGAGGACGACGCCCGGCTGGCGGTTGAGCTTGCCGTAGACCGCGGCGGCGAGTCCCGCATTCGCTTCGTGTCGCATGAGCACGAAGTCGACGCCGGCCTGGCGCAGCTCGTCGATGAGGAAAAGGACTTCTCCACCGGGAAGGCCGAACACTCGGCGTATTCCGGCGTCGGCGATGGCTCGGGCGGTCGCTCTGGCAGTAGTGGTCATGCTGTCGGGATATGAAGCTGCGGACTATATATGCCCGACCTGTTTTGGACCAGAGCGATTCATGAACGACTTCGAGCGGCAGGTGCCCCGTGGGGGAGAGGTCTTTCTCGACCACGTCGGTTGGTTCATACCGGACGTAGACCGCGCTTCCGCCATCTTCGACCGGCTGGGGTTTGTTCTCACGCCGTTCGTGATTTCCCGTAACGCCGACCCCGCCGGAGGGCCTCCCAAACCGTCGGGAACGGGCAACCGATGCGCGATGCTGGAACGCGGTTATCTGGAGCTTATCGCATCCATCGATGGGGTAGACACGCCGCTGGCTCGCCAGCATCGGGCGGCTTTGGACCGTTACACCGGGATTCACGTGGTGGCCTTTACGGTGGCCGACCCCGAAAAGGCGTGTGCCCGGCTGCAGGCGGAGGGTTTTTCGCCCCTTGAGCCGGTGCTCCTCCGCCGGCCGATCGAGGCGCCCGATGGGTCATCCACCCATGCGGCGTTTACGGTCGTCCGCGTCCCACCCGAAAAAATGCCTGAGGGCCGCATCCAGGTGCTGGTCCAGGAGACGCCAGATCTCATCTGGCAGGACCGTCTGATAGCGCGCGTCAGCAAGGCCAAGGCACTCAGCGGAGCCTTGCTCGTAGTCGAGGATCCCATAGAAGTCGCGGGGCGGTACGGCCGGTTCACAGGAAAAAGTCCGACTGGTTCGGGCGACTACGCGGTATTGCTGCTCGATCGCGGCTGGGTTGCGTTTGCCACGCCCGCGCGCTGCAGACGATTGTTGCCGGGCATTGCGGTACCGCCGGCGCCCGCGATCGTTGCGATCGGTCTGGTCACTGATGATTTGTCGATGACCCAACGATTCCTTGCCGATTCCGGAATCGAGGGACGTCCCGTGAACAGCGGGATTGTCGTGAATCTCGACGGCGCGGTGGGCGGTGTCATCGTCTTCCATGACCGCACTCGGCCCTGGCCGCCGCTCTCTTGACGACCTCCGGACCGAAAACAATGTTCTCCGCTGATTTTCGTCTCTGCTGTCTCACCCCCGGTCGCGGGAGCGTTTAGCGGTAAGTCACACATCTCTGTTCCATTCTTTGGAGGTCGACCATGTCCGTTCCGGTACGACGAATGCGCGGTACGCGCCTGACCACCTGGATCGCTCTTTTCCTCCTGACGCTCGCAGCTCGGGCCGAAGGACAGGGAAGTGGCGTTATCGGCGGCGTCGTTCTCGACGCCGCGTCCAATCCGATCCCTCGGGCACGCGTCGTGATCGACGGGACAGAGACTCAGGTGCTGACCGATGCAGCGGGGCGGTTCCGCCTCGAGAACGTGCCGGGACCGGATGCTTCCCTCCGCGTCACCATCATCGGGTACCAGCCGCTGCTACAGGCGGCGCGGATCGGTCAAACCAATCTGAAACTGGTGATGTCCCCCGCGGCGGTCAGCCTCAACGAGATCGTCGTTACCGGAACGGCGGGTGGCACCCAGGTGCGCGCCCTCGGCAACGTGGTGGGCACGGTCGATGCGACCAAAGTGGTCGCCCTGAGCCCATCACGTGACATCTCCCAGCTCCTCGCGGGGCGCACTCCCGGGATGATCGCGCTGCCATCAGCCGGACAAGTCGGTACCGGCGCGCCGTTGCGCATCCGGGGCGTGAGCAGCATGTCACTCGCGAATGAACCGATCGTGTTCATTGACGGCATCCGCATGGACAGCGATCCGCGGACCGGTCCCAACCAGCGCGGTGGCGCGCGGGTGAGCCGGCTGGACGACCTCAATCCCGATGACATTCAGAGTATCGAAGTGATCAAGGGTCCGTCGGCCGCGACCCTCTACGGCACCGAAGCCTCCAACGGCGTCATCCAGATCATCACCAAGCGTGGTGCGGCGAACACCAAGCCCCAGCTCGATCTCTCATTCCGCAATGGCACGAACTGGATGATGAATCCAGCCGGCCGGGCAGGGCAGAACTGGTATCGCGATCCGTCGACCAACCAGCTGGTGGGAGTCAACCTGTACGAGCGCGAGCGCGATCAGGGCCTGGGTCCGCTCTTCACCAACGGACCGCAACGGGGCGGCAGCGCCAGTCTTCGTGGCGGGACCGACGTCGCGCGGTACTTCGCATCGGTCTCCTATGACAATGACCGCGGGGTCGTTCCCTACAATTGGGACCGGCGTCTTACCACCCGTACCAACATCGACATGATGCTGAGCTCGAAGCTCACCGGGAAACTGGACGCGAGCTACATCCGCCGGCAGACCCGGCTGGGCCAAACCGACTACGACGAAGATGCCTTCAGCAACCTGGTCTGGGGGAATCCCCGGACGCTCGGAACCGCGCCCCTCTACGGCTGGTTCGTCGCGCCGCCGGATCACTGGCCCCAGGAAGAGTCGCGCGCCGACAACGACCGGATCACCACGAGCCTTCAAATGGGGTTCAACCCGGTCAAATGGCATAACCAGCGCCTTACCCTGGGCCTCGACGTGAGCGGCCAACAGAACTGGACCCTCCACCCCCGCCAGCCGCTCGGCGCACTGGATGCCTGGGGCGCCACCGACGGCGTCGGCAACAAGAGCGCGCAACGGCTGAACCGGCGGCTGCTCTCGCTCGACTATTCGGCATCGGCGGACTACCACCTCTTCAACCTGCTTCCGGACCTCCAGTTCACCACGTCGGCCGGTCTCCAGTACTACCGGCGCGAAACCAGCAGCATCACGGCGAACGGACAGAACTTCGCGGCGATCCCGTTGACGCTCGTTTCGGGTGCGGCAGTGACCACCGGTGCGGAAACGTTCGAGGAGAACGCCACCGAGGGCCTCTTCATCCAGCAGCAGGGTGCCTGGAAGAACCGGATCTTCCTCACCGGCGCCGTGCGCGGAGACGCCAACAGCGCATTCGGGAAATCATACAAGGCGGCCATCTATCCCAAGGTGAGCGGAAGCTGGGTCATCAGTGAAGAGCCGTTCTGGAAGTTCGGCTTCGTGGATCAGCTCAAGCTCCGCGCCGCCTTCGGCGCCGCGGGTCAGCAGCCCGGAACCTTCGATGCGTCGCAGCTCTACACGCCAGTCGTCGGCTACCAGGACCAGCCCGCCCTGGTTCCCGCGGCCCTGGGGAACCCGGCCCTCAAGCCGGAACGCAGCAGCGAGCTGGAGTACGGCATCGACGCGAGCCTGTTCAAGGGCCGGATCGATCTCACCCTGACGCGGTACCAGCGGTGGATCAGTGATGCCATCGTCAACAAGCCGGTGGCGCCCTCTCTCGGCTTCTACTGGAACCAGGCCGGCACGTCGTTCAACGGATCGCAGATCGTGAACCTCGGCGGCGTGAGGGGCTGGGGCAATGAACTCGGATTCAGCGCCCGGATTCTCGAAGGACGGAAATTCGGCTGGGAAATCGCCGCACAGTTCGCGACGAACGGCAACAAGATCACCGACCTCGGCGGGATTCCACTGATCGCCCCGGGAGGCCGGACGGAGCACCGGCAAGGCTACCCGATCGGCGGCCTGTTCGTGAAGAAGGTGCTGTCCGCCCAGATCGACACGGTGGCCGGTACCGTCATCTCGGCGCTGTGCGATGGCGGGACCGGCCCGTACGGGTCCGACCAGGGGGGCGCACCGGTTCCCTGCGCCAACGCACCCCGGGTCTACTGGGGTCCGTCGCAGCCCACCTGGCAGCTGGGCATCAACCCGTCCTTCACCTTCTTCCAGAACTTCCGGCTGGAAGTCCGGTTTGAAGGCAACGGCGGCCACTACACGATCAATACGGAAACCCGGGCCACCCACAACCTGGGTTTGAGCTATGCCGTATTGGCTCACAATGATCCCATGGTCGTCGCCACGCGCGCCTTCGAAAACGACGTCATGGGTCTCTATAACGGATCGTTCGTGAAGCTTCGTGAAGTAGCCGCGACATACATGCTTCCCGCACGTATCGCGCGACGTTTCCTCGCCCGGAGCGGTTCGGTCACCGTCGCCGGCCGCAACCTGATGATGATCTGGACCGGTACCCACGGATTCAATACTCCGCGAGACGGGCATGTCATGATTACGGGGACCGGCACGACGCCGCTCGGCGGATTGTGGACCTGGGATCCCGAAATTCGCAGCACCGGACAGATCGCGTCCGACTATCAGACCGTCATGCCCCCCACGGCGAGTGCCTATGTCACCGTGCGGCTCACGTTCTGATGCGAACCCAAACTCGATTCGTGGGGGCTAACGCCATGGAGCTCATACACAGTGGCCGGCGCGTCTCGCTGCTGGTCCTCGCATTGATGGCGGCCGAAAGTGTCGCCTGCAACAACCTGCTCGATGTGCAGATCCCCGGTTCAGTACAAACCTCGGATCTGGACAACCCCGCACTGGCACCGGTAATGGTCTCCAGCGCGCTGGGCGAATTTGAATGCGCCCTGGGCCAGTATGTAACCACCACGGGAATTCTCACGGGTGAGTACATCGTCTCGGGTTTCAGCATCGGTTCCAACTACTGGGGCTGGCGCGGGGACGCGGAGATTCGCGCCACACCGGGGGAATGCAACACGGCCGCGACCGCAGGCAATTACGGCTATTACACGCCGCTACAGCGGGCCCGCTTCCTTGCCGAAGACGGCGCGAAGCGCATCGCTGCGTTTCCCGACGGGTCGGTTCCCAACAAATCTTTGCTGCTCGCCCAACTTGCCGCATATGAGGGCTATAGCCTGACCCTCCTGGGCGAAGGATTCTGCAACATGGTGGTCGACGGCGGACCGCTGATGACCAAGGCCCAGGTTTTTACGCAGGCCGAGACCCGGTTCACCGATGCGATCGGCCTCGCGCAGACCGCGGGGAACAGTGACATCCTGAACATGTCGTACGTCGGGCGGGCGCGGGTGCGCATGGATCTGGGCAAGACCGCGCAGGCCGACCAGGACGCGCTCCTGGTCCCCGCCGGTTACGTGCACAACGCGACGTATTCCAACACCATCCCCCGGCGCTACAACAGGGTCTTCACCAATACCGTTACCGCCAAGGACATGGCGGTGGCGGTGGCGTACCGCGGCCTCACGGTGGGCACGGGAGCCGCGGACACCCGAGTGGGAGCCACCGATGCTGGCGTGAAGGGTGGGGACGGTGTCACCCAGCAGTGGAACCAGACCAAGTTCCCGGCGACCACCTCGCCTATCGCGATCGCCTCGTGGCGCGAAGCGCAGCTGATCATTGCCGAGGTTGAAGGTGGTCAGGCCGGTATCGATGCGGTCAATCGGGTCCGCACCGCGGCCGGCCTTCCCGCCATGACGCCGGCAGAAGAGGCCAACATGCCGGCGCAGGTTATTGAGGAGCGTCGCCGGACCCTCTTCAGCGAAGGCCAGCGCTACGGTGACATGTTCCGGTACAACATTCCATTCCCCACTGGCACCAACCACAAGGGTCAGCCCTACGGCATCGTGACCTGTGTGCCTATTCCCGACATCGAACGGCTGAATAACCCGAACTTGATCGGGACCACATGACCGGAACCGGCGGACGCCCGCGGATGCGGGCGGCCGTCATCGCGCTGTTGGCGATTATGGGCGCGAGCACGGCTGCACCGGCTCAAACTGCCGGTGCGGCCGCGCGTGACACCGGTGCCCTGATGAATCCCGAGTCCCCGTTCTGGAGCAAGCACGCGCCGGCGGTGTTCCGGGCGCGGTTCGAGACGACGCGGGGCCCGTTTGTCATCGAAGCACATCGCGACTGGGCCCCTAATGGCGTCGACCGGTTTTACAACCTCGTCCGCGCGGGATTCTACGACGATTCGCGGTTCTACCGGGTTCGCCCTCGGTGGGCGCAGTTCGGTATTGCGGGAGACCCCAAAGTGAGCGCGATCTGGCGCGATCGCCGGATCAAGGACGACCCCGTGGTGAAGAGCAACCTGCGGACCTACGTCGCCTACGCGTTTGCCGTACCAGATGGTCGAACAACGCAGGTGTACATCAACCTCATAGACCGCGCCGACCAGGACACGCTCGGATTTGTCGTCTTCGGTCGTGTGATCGAGGGTATGGAGAAAGTCGATAGTCTATACGCCGAATACGGTGAGACCTCGGGCGGCGGCATTCGTGCAGGTAAGCAAGCCCCGCTCTTCGAAGGCGGCAATGCCTATCTCGACAAGAATTATCCCAAGCTGGATCACTTGATCCGGGCCACGATCCTCCCATGAACCATCCTCTGCGCTGGAAAGCAATGGCAACGGTGGTGGTCTTTCTCATCCTGACTGTCACCGTCGTGGATGCAGGGCCGAACCGCTACGGCCATTCCGAACGTGTCGAGCGCCACATGCTGCCGTTCGTATCGACCGGGCCGATGGATCCCGCCTGGAGTCCCGATGGTCGCTGGATCGCGTTCTCGATGCGGGGAGACATCTGGAAAATTCCCGCAGCGGGCGGGGAAGCCATCGCGCTTACGGCCGGACCGGCCTATCACTACGAACCGTCGTGGAGTCCGGACGGATCTCGGGTTGCGCTGTCGATGGATCTGGATGGAAACCTCGACATTGGTGTCGTCAGCGCAGAAGGTGGGGCGGTGCAGCGCATAACAACCGGCCCGCGCGTTGACGTGGAGCCGGCCTGGAGCCATGACGGACGTTCCCTGTACTTCGTCAGCGCCCGCGATGGCGATTTCAAGATCTACCAGCAGAACCTGGGAGACTCGACCGCTCGACTGGTGACGACGGGTTTCCAGCCCGCGGTCTCTCCCGATGGCGCGCAGATGCTCTACGTCGCCCCGGTGCCAGGGAAGCTGGGCACGGGCGGCGTGTGGGTAAGATCTCTGCGGGACAGCTCCGCGCCGAAACTGGTGCAGTACGAGGAGACTGAATACCGCACCAAGCCGGCATGGATGCCGGACGGCCACTCGTTTCTGTACGTATCCGACGAAATGGGCTCGAACGATGTCCGGGTGCTCCCGGTATCCGGGGGCAATCCGATTGTTCTCACCATCGATCAGCGGGACGAGTATGGTCCGACGCCCAGTCCCGATGGCACGCGCTTCGCGTTCGTTTCCAACCGCGCCGGACCGATGACGCTGTTCACCACCGACCTGGGTGCCGGGCCCCCGACCAACTGGCGAGCAGTCCCGATTACATCGCGTCATTCACGAGTCCCCACCGGGCGGGTTCGGCTGCGCGTACTGGGCACTGATGGAAAGCCGATCCCCGCCCGCATCTACCTGCAAGCCAGTGACGGCCGCTCCTATGCTCCCGATGGCGGATTTCATCGGGTGATGGCCCAGACCGAGACGCACTACTTCCACACGACCGGCGAGGCCGAAGTGGAGGTGCCGGCGGGGCAGACCACTATCGAGGCGATGCATGGGTACGAGTGGCGGCCGGCAACCGCGACCGCACAGGTTCCGGCAGGCGGCGTGCAGACGGTTACGCTGCGGCCGGAGCGCCTGATCGACATGGCGCAACGCGGCTGGTATTCAGGCGAAACCCACGGCCACGATCTGCACCAGGGGCTCCAGGGACTGAGTCATGAGGAGTTTTTCAATCAGCTCCTAGCAGAAGACGTCAACGTGTTCAATGCCATGATTCACATGGATGGCACGCGGTTGATGGGTCGCTGGGAAGACCTGACGGGCAAACCCCATCCGCTCTCCACTCCCACGCACATCCTGCAATACGGCGAGGAGTACCGCGGTTCGCTCGGCCACCTTGGGCTGATCGGGATCAAGACCTATCTGCTGCCATTCAACAATGGCGTTGGCGGAACGACGTTCAACGCCCCGGTGCTGGATGCGAGTTATATCGATTCGACGCACGCCCAGGGCGGGATCGTGGGCTTCCCCCACCCGTTCAGCGCTCATATCACTCGCCCCTCTGGCCTGTCCGGCACCCTGATTCCGGTCAACGCGGCAATGGGAAAAGGCGACTATTTCGACATCGCCGCGATGTCCTCCGATGAGATGGCATCCGTGGAGGTCTACTACAAGTTGCTCAATTGCGGCTTCCGGATCGCCGCCGGTGGGGGGACCGATAACTTCGCCGATGTCGGGCGCGATCCACCTCCGGCCGTGGATCGGACCTATGTCAAAGTGAATGGGCCATTCAGCCTGGAAACATGGATGGCCGGCATCAAGGCGATGCACACGTTCGTAACCACCGGGCCTCTGCTTTTCCTTGATGTCGCAGGAAAGCAGCCGGGCGATGAGCTGGCGATCTCGGGAGAGGGCGCAACCTCCGTCCATGTTCGTGCCGAGGTTATTTCGATTCCAGCGGTCGACACCCTGGAGATCATCGTGAACGGCCAGGTGGCGGCGGTTACGCCAGCCACCGACAAGGGCCACGTGCTTTTCGATGGCCAGGTGCCGGTGCCCGTGGGGGGCTGGGTCGCCGCCCGGGCGCGCGGACCGGCCTCGCGATATGTGGGTGATAGCTATGCCTTTGCCCAGACCAGCCCGGTGTGGGTAGTCAAGAACGGACGGCGCTATACCTCACCCGAAGACGCGCGTTTCCTCGGTGAAGGTGTCGACGCCCTGTGGGCACGGGTGATGGACGCGAAGTGGCACACCGCCGCTGACAGCGCCCGTTTCCATGCGGGCATTCTCGCCGCCCGAGCGGTGTACCGGCGAATCGAGGAGCAGGCCATGGCAAAGGCCTCGCGCTAACCGCGAGCTGTCGGAGGGGATACCTTTAGGTGGTGAGGTGACCCATGCGAAGGTTGCTTCTCGCGGCAATGCTGCTGGTGGTACCGTCTGGTGTTCGAAGCCAGTCTCAACGCGTGCTGGGAGGCCGGGTACGCGACGGGCAGAGTGATGAACCGCTCCCGCGCGCGATCATCACCGTCGTAGGCCAGAATCTCCAGACTCGAACCGATGATTCCGGTCGATTCAGCATCGCCGGTGTTCCTCGCGGCGTCATCACTCTCCGGCTCGAACACGATGGATTTGCAGCCGCAGTCGAGCAGCTGGACTCCACGATGATCGAACCGGAACTGACCTTCAGACTCTTCCCCGCATCCACGGTTCTCGATGCCATCCTGGTGCAAGCCCGGGGAGCCAGGCGCCCGTCTCGGGACGGCGCGACGGCGACCGCGGTCCGGCCCGACGAACGAAAGGCGCCCGCCGATGCGAATGCGACCGAGATGGTGTCGAAAGTGCCGGGAGCGCTGATCCTGTCGGGAGGACAGATCGGGTCGGGCTCCATTATCCGTCTGCGGGGAGTGAAAAGCATCTTGGGGAGCGGGCCACCGCTGATTTTCATCGATGGGGTGCGGGTATCGGGAGGGGAGCCTCCCCGTGGGGGCCCCGGAGGCGGTTCCATGTTCCGCCGTTACAACGAGCCGTCAGTGCTGGATCAACTCGATCCGGCATCCATCGACCACATCGAGGTCTTGCCCGGGTCGGCGGCGACCGCCCTCTACGGGACCGGTGGCGCCAACGGAGTGATCCTGGTTTTTACAAAGCGATAACGGGCTTCGCTAGCGCAGGAGGCCCGCTTCGCGTGCGCCCACCACCGCGAAGATGATCAGCGCAAAGACCAGTATTGCATTGGTAAGGACTGAATTTCGCGGGACCCCTGACTCCAGCGGGATTTTGCGATTGTTAAGGTAAAGCAACGTGGCGGCCAGGAACGGTATAAAGAGACTCCCCACGATCGTGAAGGTCTTGATCATGAAAAGCGGCTGGTCCAGGAACGCGAACGGAATCGGCGCCAGGGTGATGAACAGCAGCGCGTACCGGTATGGCGTGCTGGACACCTGGGTAAGCGTGTCGCGAACGTCCCTGGAGTATCCGCGCATCAAACCATAGTAGTCTGCTACCAGGTACGGGATGCTTTGCCAGATGCCCAGTAACGACGCGAAGACCGCCGCCCAGAATCCCACTGCATAGGCGTAGAACCCCACTGGTCCGATCGCCGCACCCAGGGTCTCGGCCATCTTGGTCACCGCCTGCGCATTGGTGACCTGCACGCCGGAGACGTGAAACGCCTGGTTTGCCACCGAAAGGACCGACATGCCAAACAGCGCGGTGAAGATATACGCGATGATGATGTCGGCTCGCACAAACTTGAGCCAGCGCGGTCCCACCATGCCCTCTTCGCGCAGCCAATAGTTGTACGCCAGCATCGCGATCGACCCGCCGATACCCCCCAGCAACGAAAGGACGGAAAACCCTCCGCCCGGTGGAACCGAGGGGATCAGGAGACCGTGAAAAAAAGCCGCCGGGTCGTGAAAGGTGAGCGCCGCGCAGGCGAGCATGCTGAAGAACATCGTGGCGATGAGCACCTTCATCGCTTTCTCAAAGCCGGTAAAGCCACCCAGCAGAACGAAGATGCCGCCGATGAGCGAATGTACCACGGCGCCCCAGGTCCGGGTCACGGCGCCGCCGGTCAGTGTCGCAATGCCAAGCCCACACGCCCCGGTCAGGCCGGCACTCACCGAGACCACCCAGAACAGCAGGTAAACTCCGAAATAGACTCGAACCCACCAGGGTAAGTGGGTGCACCATCCTTCGAGTGCCGTGGTGTTGGTGGCGAGCTGCCAGCGGGCGATGCCGTAATTCAGGAAGCACTTGAGAAACGCCGCCAGCGCGATGACCCAGAGAAGGGTCAGACCATAACCCGCGCCGCCCATCGTGGCCGAGACGATGTCCCCGGCCCCGATACCCGCGGCTGCGACCAGAAGCCCCGGACCAATCAGGCGAATGACATCGACCTTCGGCGTCCCGGCCGCTTCCCCCGGCTCCCGTTTCGGCGCTTGAATGCCTGGCATGTTCTCGAACCTCCTGGGAGGGAGACCGTGGAAGAGCGGGCCTACGATACCGGTTTTCACGTATCCCGCCAGTGCTGGCGAGGTGGGTGACCGGCCGCAATATTGACCGGTCCCCGGTAGCCCCTGAGGTGGTTATGCGCGCATCATTCTGGTTGGCCGGCATGGTCGCATGGCTTGTCCTCGTTCCCCTCCCGGCATGGTCACAGGCGCCCGGAGTGGATCCCAGCAACAACGACCCCATGCGCAGTCTCAAGCAGCCGCACGTTTCCGGCAGCCGCAACATCAAGATTCTTTCCCACGTTCCGCTGGGCGGATGGTCCCAGGTGATCGGTGTCGAGGTGGAGCAGGAGTTGTCCCGTCCGTACGTGTACGTCTCTCGCGACGACTGGGCCGGCGATGTCTCGCGGACGTCGAAGGGCATGGACATTATCGACATCAGGGATCCGCTGCATGCTCGCGTGATCTACTCCTGGAGAATTCCCCAGGGAGAGCTGCATCAAGGCACCGGTGGGCAGGACAGCAAGTATTTCAAGCTCAAAAGCCGCTACTACGCAGTCCAATCGATGCAATTCGGTAACGGGATGGACGGCGATGTCGGTGCGGTCGTGTTCGATGTGACCGGTCTCCCCGATACCAGCACCGTGAAAGAGAAGGGTTACATCCGCACGCCCGACACCAAGGGTGGCTTTCACAACGTGCTCACCTATAAACATTCCGACGGGCGCGTTCTGCTGTTCGCCACCGGGGGTGATCCGGGCGGCCGCATCTACGATATGGAGAAGTTCCTGGCCGGTGACGCGAACTACGGCATGATCCGGAAGATGCCGATCCCCGAAACCGGGAAGCCGATGGCTGCGGGGGGAGAAGGTGGAGGCAGGGGTCCCCGCTTCGCCGGGTACCACGATTACTACCTGGGTTACGATGCCGCCACCAAGCGGGATCTTTTCTATGGCGCCGGCACCGGCGGCTACTACGTGTATGACGTCTCCCGGCCCGAGGAACCCAAATTGATCGCGTCGTTGACCGGCATTGCCGGCGTGACGATGGGTCATACCTTCACTCCGACGCCAGATGGGCGCTACGTGGTCAGCGAAACGGAGTACCAGTACACGCCGCTTCGGATTTTCGACCTGAAACCGGCGTTCGATGGGACCACGCCGACCATTTCCCGCCCGGTGGGCGCGTGGATCGGGACGTGGGACGGCAACCCGCATAATCACCAGGTTCGCTGGCCGTACGTCTTCGTTGCCGGATACATGGATGGCCTGCAGGTCTTCAACATCATGGATCCAACCAATCCGTACACTGTCGCCTACCATTACTCCTGCCAATGCATCCTGCCCGCGGGCAAAGAGGGCGCGGGACAGAACGGCGGAATGGAAGGCGCGTCCCACATCGAGATTCGCAATGCCGACGGTCTCATCGTCATGAGCGACCGGCGCAGCGGCGTATGGCTTTACCGGATGGACGGATTCGACAGTTGGAACGGACATCAGTGGGGTATGCCCAATGTCTCCAGCGCCCAGGACTGGGACCACGGTCCTGACGGCGCTCCGGCCCGTCCAGCGGGCGTCAGTCTGCGGTGAACAAACAGCGACACCACCGAGCCACACGGACCAGGGAGAGATTCATGTCTCTGCGACTGAATGCATTCGGTACTGCCCTCATCGTTGCGGTCGCCCTTGCTGCTGCGGCCCGGCCGGCGAGATCCCAGGAAAACGGAACCGTGGTGGTTCGCGGAGGCTGGATCTTCGACGGCGTGCACGATACCCGGACTCGAAACCCGGGGATCGTGGTTCGGGGCGGGACCATCATCCGGATCGGAGCCCCGACTCCGGCGGACCTGAATGGCGCGCAGGTCGTCGCCGTCGCCGACACCGAGACCGTACTCCCCGGCTTCATCGATGTGCACGGCCACTACAGCATGAACCTGGTAGGGCGCCGGCGGGACGAGACCGGTCTCTATTCAGTTGTGTATCTCGCCAACGGTGTGACCACGACGTTTCCGGCCGGCGAATTCAATCCTGAAGAGATGATCGCGTTGCGGGACCGGATCGAGCGGGGCGAGCAACCCGGGCCGCGCATCTTCAGCTCGGGGCCTTATTACGGATCGGCCCGGGCGGGCTGGAGCAACGACCTCACCGCCGACTCGATCCGCAAGGATATCGATTACTGGGTGTCACGCGGGATGAGGAGCATCAAGGCCAAGGGAATTTCCGCCAAGGATCTCCCCATCGTGATCGAGCGGGCGCACTTCGACGGCATCACCGTAACGGGCCACCTGGAGTCGGGGCGGGGAACCAGCGTGAACCCCCGTGATGCGATCCTCATGGGCATTGATCGCATCGACCATTTCATGGGTGGCGATGCCATGCCGCCGACGCGCGGCGCCTATGAATCGGTGGTCCTCGAGGACGTGAATTCGCCGGAAATGAAGGCGATCTACAAGATGTTCATCGACTACCACGTCTACTACAACACCACGCTCAGCACCTACGGACACGTCGCCAATCCCGACGAGGTCTTCAACTACTGGTTCGATGAGCCCAGCCTGCTGACGCCCTATGTGCGGGAAGTCGAAAAGCTGAATCCCGAACTGCTCCGGCCCTACAGCGAACAGTTCCGCCAGCTCTACGTCAAGAAACAGGCGGAGATCAAGGCCTTCTATGACGCCGGGGGCGGGGAGCTTATCACCCTCGCGACGGACGCGCCCAGCAATGGCCTGCGCTTCTCCGGATTCAACGCCCATCGTGAGGTACACGCGTTGGTGAAGTCGGGAATCCCGCCGGCCGCGGCCCTCAAGATCGCGACGATCAACGGCGCGCGCGCTCTCGGTGTTGGCGACAAGCTGGGATCCATCGAGTCGCACAAGTTTGCGGACATGTTCGTGGTGCAGGGCGATCCGCTGGCCGATATCCGGAATACCCATAAGGTGCGGGTCGTTATCCGGGGAGGCCACGTCTACGACGCCCGGGCGCTTCTGGAATCGGTGAAGGGAAGGCTCGGGCCCGCCAGCGCCGAAGAAGCGGTGGCGAAAGGGTGGGTGGGGACCAATGGATCGCGCGACCGCTTGTCCCAGTAACAGTCCAGCGCGAGCTTTCTTCCCACAAAACGACAGGTAGAAGGCGAATGGATTTCCGATTTTCGAAGCTGGTCCTCGGCGCGTGGCTCTGTGCGTTCACCGTGGCTTCCCGCGCGGATGCGCAGGCCGCGCCGGGCAAGGCGGCCCCCGCGGCCAGGCCGTCGCCGCCGCTTCCCGGATTGCAAACCGGCCCGGCGCCGTGGACCAATGGTCTCGATCAGCTCACCCAGCGACTGGCAGTGATCGGTCTTCCCGCGATGCCGAAGGAAGAATTCGTCCAGCACATTCACCAGCACTTAACCATTTCGGTGCACGGCAGCGCGGTGACAATCCCAGCCGGAATCGGCATCAACCAGTTCGAGCGCTACATCTCCCCGATTCACACCCACGACAGCAGCGGCACCATTCATATCGAATCGGGCACCACCGACACGTTCACCCTCGGCCAGTTCTTTGACGTGTGGGGCGTGCGCCTGACGGCGGACTGCATTGGCGGGTATTGCAGGAAAGCGGGAGAGCATCTGCAGGTGATCGCGGACGGCGCCCCGGTCAAAGATCCTCGCGCTCTACCTCTTCACGACAAGCAGGAAATCGAGATCCATTTCGAAGCCGTCGCGGCCCCCGTCAAAGCGAAGGCGCCCACTCGGAAATAGACGGCAGCATCCCGCTGCGTGGCCGCATCAAAATAGTGCATTAGAGCCACGGCCAAGAGTCCTGAATAACGGTTTAAAACGTTCCATACAAAAGACTTAGCACCCTACGCCGTTCTACCGATCTTTGGCTTGCTTGTTGCAGCGCTGCCACGCCTTGGAGGGATCCCCAGAGCCCTCGTAGTGGACCAGTCTGAGTCGATACCAAAAGTTCAGGTTCGTCATTACACGCCGGCGCACGCTTCACTTTTTTCGCGACGAGGTGTTGTTCATGGATTATTCCGACCGCTCGGGAAGCACTGTCAACCGGCCGGGGAAAACCCACGCATCGATGGCGGCATCCGTCAACGATCCCGATCAATTCGCGCGGCAGCTGCTGGCGGCGATGATCGAGTTCCGTGACGGTAATTTCGATGTCCGCCTCCCCGCCGATCTGACCGGGCTCTCCGGAAAACTCGCAGACACCTTCAACGAACTCGTGACTCTGAGTGATCGCCGAGCGCGCGACGTCGCGCGGGTGTCTCGCATGGTCGGTCGCGAAGGAAAGGTGAAAGAGCGGCTCTCGGTCTTCGGCGCCGGCGCGCGCGCGGAAGAGATCACCGCCATCAATACCCTGATCGACGACCTGGTCTGGCCGACCACCGAGGTGACCCGCGCGGTGGGTTCGGTGGCAAAGGGCGACCTGACCCAGGCGATGAGCCTCGACCGCGACGGCCGTCCCCTTGAGGGCGAATTCCTTCGCTCGGCGAAGCTGGTGAACACCATGATCGACCAGCTCTCCGTGTTCACCTCCGAAGTGACGCGCGTCGCGCGTGAAGTGGGTACCGAGGGCAAACTGGGCGGCCAGGCGCAGGTGAAGGGCGTGTCGGGCGTGTGGAAGGACCTGACCGAGTCGGTGAACCAGATGGCGGGCAACCTGACGGCCCAGGTGCGTAACATCGCGGACGTGACCATCGCGGTCGCCAACGGCGACCTCTCCAAGAAGATCACCGTGGACGTGCGCGGCGAAATCCTTCAGCTCAAGGAAGCCATCAATACGATGGTGGACCAGCTCCGGTCCTTCGCCGCCGAAGTGACGCGCGTGGCGCGCGAAGTCGGAACCGAAGGCAAGCTGGGCGGCCAGGCGGTCGTGCCGGGCGTGGCCGGTACCTGGAAGGACCTCACCGACTCGGTGAACGCCATGGCGTCGAACCTCACCGCGCAGGTGCGTAACATCGCCGGTGTGACGACGGCCGTGGCCCGCGGCGACCTCTCCCGCAAGATCACGGTGGACGTGAAGGGCGAAATCCTCGAGCTCAAGGACACCATCAACACGATGGTGGACCAGCTCAATTCCTTCGCTTCCGAAGTGACGCGCGTCGCGCGCGAAGTCGGAACCGAAGGCAAGCTGGGCGGCCAGGCCGCCGTGACCGGCGTGGGCGGTACCTGGAAAGATCTCACCGACAACGTGAACCAGATGGCCGGTAACCTGACGGCCCAGGTGCGTAACATCGCCGAGGTGACCACGGCCGTGGCCCGCGGCGACCTGTCCCGCAAGATCACGGTGGACGTGAAGGGCGAAATCCTCGAGCTGAAAGACACCATCAACACCATGGTCGACCAGCTCAACGCGTTCGCGTCAGAAGTGAGCCGCGTGGCCCGTGAAGTCGGAACCGAAGGCAAGCTGGGCGGCCAGGCGGCAGTGCCGGGCGTCGGTGGTACCTGGAAGAACCTCACCGACTCGGTGAACTCGATGGCGTCCAACCTGACCGGCCAGGTGCGAAACATCGCCGACGTGGCCACCGCCATCGCCATGGGCGACCTCTCCCGCAAGATCACGGTGGACGTGAAGGGAGAAATTCTCGAGCTCAAGAACACCATCAACACGATGGTGGACCAGCTGAACGCGTTTGCGTCGGAAGTGAGCCGCGTGGCCCGCGAAGTCGGTACCGAAGGACGGCTGGGCGGACAGGCCGCGGTGCCCGGCGTGGCCGGAACATGGAAGGACCTGACCGACAACGTGAACTCGCTGGCGTCCAACCTGACCGGCCAGGTGCGTAACATCGCCGACGTCGCGACCGCCGTGGCCCGCGGCGACCTCTCCCGCAAGATCACGGTGGACGTGAAAGGCGAAATTCTCGAGCTCAAGAACACGCTGAACACGATGGTGGACCAGCTGAACTCGTTCGCCTCGGAAGTGAGCCGCGTGGCGCGCGAAGTGGGAACCGAAGGCAAGCTGGGCGGCCAGGCGGTGGTGCCCGGTGTGGCCGGAACGTGGAAGGATCTCACCGACAACGTGAACTCGATGGCGTCCAACCTCACCGGCCAGGTGCGTAACATCGCGGCGGTGACGACGGCCGTGGCTTTCCAGCACAGTGGGATCCGAAGCTTGGAATTCACGTGACTTGAAGTCGCGGC
>JADMIO010904326.1_pt1 | contig 93371 bp, 87 predicted proteins | sample 8958161 | NCBI WGS metagenome assembly JADMIO01 (sample SAMN16585339, study PRJNA669376) | soil metagenome | isolation source: Crop rotation soil | place: USA: Cullars Rotation, Alabama | collected 2011
CGGCGGTGGTGCCAACCGCCGAACCAGAAGAAAAGGCGGACGCCGTTAGAACGGAGACACCCGCCGACGCCGAAATCGGCGGCAGCTAATCGCCACCGTCTGGGGAGCGCACGCGTCTCGCGTGCCTGGCGAAGCCGTCTCGGGTTCGCGACCTTTCAAAAGATCGTTTCGTCGAGACGCCGAAACCAGCGGCCGAGACGGGCGCGCTACTCAGAAACTGCGCGCACACGCGCATAATAGCCGCGGCACTGCGGACCGTTATCCAAACACGCGGGGCGCGTGCCGCGTGCGCTTCCAAGCGAAGACTAAATCGCGCCGGCTTTTTTCAGCGCGCGATACGCACCGTTCTTGTTGATCGTCTTCAACCCGCGGGCGGTGACGCGAACGCGCACAAACTTTTTAAGCTCCGGCACGTAAATGCGGTGTTCGTGCAGATTTGGCGAAAACATGCGACGCACATTTTTGGTCACGTGACGACCCACGCCACCCTTTTTCTTGGCCATACCGCGGCGGTGAATGACGCTACCTTTGACGGCACGCGATCCGGTGATAGAGCAAACTTTTGACATAAGCTTCGGGAAATTGCGTTCTGGGGTTGTGGGAGGGGCGCAAAAGGTGCCGCGCATAATGCGATTGTCAAGCGATTCCTGAACAGACACTCTAGCTGCCAAACGAAACTTAACTCGCTCGATTCGTGCCGTATAACGCGGCTCAAAACCAACTAACTGAACGGCGAGCCGAGTCAGGTTACTAATTTCAGATCATCATGACTCAAAAAGCTAAACTCCGAGTCGGTATTGTCGGCGCCGGCGGCATCGTGAAGCAACGCCACCTGCCCGCGCTCAAGAAAATGCCCGACGTCGAGATCGTCGCGGTTTCCAACTCCACTTACGAAAGCGCCGAGAAATTCGTGAACGAAGAGCTGCCTTCCGCCACGCCGATTCTTAACTGGGCCGATCTGCTCGCCCTGCCGGATCTCGACATCATCTGGATCGGCACACCGCCCTACATGCACTCTGCGGTAACGGTGTCCGCGCTTGAAGCCGGCAAACATGTTTTTTGTCAGGCGCGCATGTGCATGGACAACGCCGAAGCGGAAGAAATGCTGGCGACGTCGAAAAAATTTCCGGAACTCGTCACCATGCTCTGTCCCCCGCCCTTCGGCATGAAGGGCGATCTGCTGATGAAGAAGCTGTTGGCGGACGGGACCATCGGCAAAGTGCACGACGTCCGGCTGCAGAGTTTCACTTCGACCTACATCAACCCGGAATCGCCCGCGCATTGGCGGCAGAAAATCGAGATCAGCGGATTGCACGTGCTCACGCTCGGCATTTATGTCGAAGTTCTGCATCGCTGGTTAGGCGATATCAACGGCGTGTTTGCCCGCGGGAAAATCCTGCGATCCGATCGGCGCGGTTACGAAGTCATCATTCCCGATCTGCTGAACGTCCTTTGCCAGTTCGAGAACGGCGCCGAAGGCGTGCTCGAGTTTAGTGGCGTGAACGTGACTGACGAAACCGATCGCGTCGAAATTTACGGCGACAAAGGCACCCTGGTTTACGATTTCGGCACCGACAAGATCCGCATGGGCAAATACGGCAGCAAAGAATTCAAGGATGTCGATCTCCCGGCCGACCTAACGAGCGAATGGCGCGTCGAAGAAGATTTCATCGCCGCGGTTCGATCCAAAGGCCGCATCCGCCCCCACCCCGACTTTGAAGACGGTTTGCGGTACATGCGCGTCGTCCAGGCCGTGGCCGATTCTCGGGCGCGAAATGAATGGGTGGCGGTAAAGAAGTAAATTTGTCTAACCGCACATACGTCTGCACTAAGTGTCGGAGCAGCCGGCGCGCTGCGGCCAAATACGGACTAAACACAGACCTTCGTTGCCGCGAATGTGGCGGTCAGCTATGGGAGATCGAATGGCGCTGGCGCATTCCGCGCAAGATCGATCACAAAGGTTGGCGGGAACTTGGCGAAAAAGTATCACGCGACTCAAAGCAGCAGTGGCCGGTTCGAGCCCGTAGAGGTTTGCTAAAGCTGAACAACCTCGATCGACAAATCGACGATAGATCCCGGGGAAAGTTGTCTCCTGCAAACGCAAAGAAATTGAAGAAACTCAAAAAAGAGCGAGCACGTGTTGTTCACGACTACATTTGAACGATATGCGAACCCTTAGCCACCTGTTCGAAAATAATAAAGCGTGGGCGGAACGCATCCGGAAACAGGACCCGCAATTTTTCGCAGAGCTTTCGCATCAGCAGTCGCCGAAATATTTGTGGATCGGATGCTCGGATAGCCGGGTGCCGGCGAACCAGATTCTTGGTCTGTCGCCCGGCGAGGTCTTCGTTCATCGCAACATCGCCAATCTTGTCGTGCACGCCGACCTGAATTGTTTGTCGGTCATGCAATTCGCGGTCGATTTGCTCAAGGTCGAGCACATCATCGTCTGCGGGCATTACGGCTGCAGCGGCGTGCAAGCCGCGCTGCGCCGGGACCGGCTCGGGCTCAGCGACAACTGGCTGCGTCACATCGAAGATGTTCGCCAGAAACACGAATCCCGCCTAACGAACGATAAGGATTCGCACGATCGCCTCTGCGAATTGAACGTGATCGAACAGGTCGCAAACGTCTGCCAGACGACCATCGCCCGCGACGCCTGGCAGCGTGGACAGAAATTGAGTGTCCACGGATGGATCTATGGGATCCAGGACGGTCTTTTGCGAGATCTTAACGTCACCGTCACCAGCCTCGACGAAATACAAAGCATTTACGCCGCGGCGATCGCTGCGCTAGGTGGTTGATTTACCGCAGAGAACGCGGAGGGCGCAGAGAAAACCATATCTCGGATTGCCTCTGCGATCTCAGCGACCTCTGCGGTGAATCGTGACGGTTTTGCTTGAAATTCGCGTAGATTCGCGTGATTCGCGGGCTTCCTGTTTCTCTCATCGATGATGGCTTCAACCAAATTCCGCATCACGCTATACCTGCTCGGGTTTGCCGGTGCGGCGCTGTTTACGATTCTGCTGATTCGTCAGGGCGCGATGTCGGTGGGGACCGCCGTAGCGGCGGCAGGCGGGGCCATTTTTGCCGTCGCTGCCTATCATCTGCTCGTTCCGATCCTGCTCGATGCGTTTTCGTGGTGGGTTCTGTTCCCACGCGAAAGCCGCCCGCGCTGGCAATCGCTTTTCTGGATGCGGTGGGTCGGCGAATCGATTTCGAACCTCGTCCCTTCCACTGCGATCGGCGGTGATATCATCCGGGCGCGGCTCGTCACCATCAGCAGTGGTGCGCCGCTCGCCCTTTCCGCTGCGAGCGTCATTGTCGACGTTACGATCGGCGTCGTGGCGCAAATCGTTTTCACTTTGTTCGGTTTGTTCTTCCTGGTTGCGGCCACGGGTCACACCGGACTCGTTAGGCCAACAATGATCGGAGCGCTCATCGGCCTGGTAGCGATTGGCGGCTTTTTCGCGGCGCAATGGCTGGGCGTTTTCCGATTCACGACAAACCTTTTCGCGCGGCTCGTGAAATCGAAAGAATGGAGTTCGCTCGTTCAGGGCGGACAGCGTCTCGATGAAACCGTTCGCCGGCTCTATTCGCGGCGTCGCGGAATCCTGCTGTGCTCCGCTTTAACGCTGCTGTCGCTTTTCGGGAGCACTGGCGAAATCTGGATCGCGCTGTACGCGCTCGGCTCGCGGGCCACTTTCCTGAACGCGCTGATCCTCCAAAGCATGGCCATGACCGTGCGTGCCGCCGCGTTTCCGGTGCCGGGCCAGCTGGGTGTGCAGGAAAGCGGTTATCTCGTCGTCGGCAGTCTTCTGGGCATTCCGGGCGAAACTGCGTTCGCCATTTCCTTGATCGCGCGCTTTCGCGATTTGCTGATTGGCGTTCCGGGATTGATTGCATGGCAATTCATTGAGGGCCGACGTCTTTTGGGTTCACCCTCGCCGCCCGCTGCCGAAATCAGTTCATCGATCGCCGAGCGCAACGATTGAAGGCGGCGCTGCACTTTCGCGGTTTTCGCGAAATTCGTCCGCACATTCCACCACACGAGCGATAAACCTCTCGGCACCACGAGTTGCTTCTTCAACTCGCGAATCACCTCATCATCGCCGTAAGCCTGCAAAAACGTCATCGCATACTCAAGCCATTGCCCGTTCGGAACCCGATCAACCATGTCCAGGAGGAAAACCAGGAGGTCGTCGGCTTGCCTAACGATCCGGGGAAGATTTCGTTCGTGTGTCATCGCGAAATCGACCAGCCGGACCCGGTCCGCTTTTTCATCGTAAAACGCGTTGATCATCGACGCGTTGCCGTGCGACCACGGCCCCCGGAATTCCGTGCTGCGAAGACGGTGCGCCCGGCGGTACTCTTCACCGGCGGCCTGCATCATCCGCGGCGTTAGCTGTCCATCGTTTAGCCGATCCCAAAGACTCTTCCCCGGCAATTTGTCATGCACGATCGTCCGCGCGTCTGCGAGCGATGCGCGGAAACTGTCGCCGTTAAGCATCTGGAAACATTTTGCCTCCCAACGCCGCCACTCGTTAACGTCGCTGATGAATCGAACCGGCACGTTGGCCGGCCGAAAATAAACATTGATCAACTCCGCATCGCGAGCGCCATGAAGGTTATGCCGCTTTACGATGACACCCCGGCCATTCTGCGTCTTTTCCCGTCGCGAAACAATCTTGAGTGACTCGATGAAAGAAGATGCCGCGTGCGACAGTCCGTCCGGGACGATCTTCTCAATCGCTGCCAATGCGTTACCGTTTCCAAACATTCGTGTTCCTTCCAATTCCCGCGATTCACGAATAAAGACGAAACCCATCCTCAAAGTTTCGCTGGAAGAAGCGATGACCCTCGCTCCACTCACTCCCGTGATTTTCTGGGGTTGTGAATTAGACGATTAGCCGCGGCGAAAATTCACCGCTTTCAGAACGAAATGGTTTCGCCGGGCTTCGGCACGCGCAGCTCCGCTTTGACGTCGCGCTTTTTGAGCTCGCGCGAAAAATCCTCCGGTGTCCCCGTCAACACCGGGAACGTTCCGTAATGGATTGGAATCACCGTTCCTGGATTTACCGCTTTCACCGCGTCCGCCGCGCGAACCGGCCCCATGGTAAAATGGTCCCCGATGCAAACCAGCATGATGTCGATCTTGTTGTAATCGGCCACGCGCGCGATGTCGGAAAAGAATGCAGTATCGCCGGTGTGATAGATCGTCGGGCCGTTCTTGATCGAGATGACGAGGCCGGTCGGGGTGCCGGCATAAATCGGTGGCGATTTGTCGTCTTTCACGGCACCGGAACCGTGCCACGCCGGCGCGAATTCAACCTTCACGTCGCCATCCAGAATTTCGATTTGTCCGCCGATGTGCCCGGTGGTGTCGTTGTCCGCCTGTTCGGCCGGATATCCGATGATCTTCATGGCCTCTGCGAGGTCGTAATTCGAAACGAGTTTCGCCTCGGTTCGTTTGCCGATCTCGACTGCGTCACCGACATGATCGCCGTGCCCATGCGTGAGCAGGATTGCGTCGACGCGCTTGAGCGCCGCCAGTTCGTCCTTTCCCTTGTCGAAACTGGGATTCGTTAGCCAAGGATCGACGAGCAATATGTTGCCCGCCGGCGTGGCGATCTTGAAGGCGGCGTGTCCGTACCACGTGAGTTGCGTTTGCGAAGCCATGAGATTCACGAAACGCAAAAGCCCAACTCGGGCAAGGATAATGACGAAGCTCAAATGACGAATGACGAAGGAATGCCGAAACTGGACCGGGCGAAGCGATCATGACTGCTTTAAGCAGTCATGAGGTTTCAAGCTTTGGGATTTTGAAGCCTCTTCGTCATTAGACATTCGAGCTTCGTCATTTAGCGTAATCGCCTCCCGTGGCTCACGAACACGCCCACAGGCATCTTTCGAAATCCGATCGCCGCATGGCGGATCTGATCCGCCGTTCGCGCCGCTACGACGTCACGCCGGCGTTGTCGATCCGGCCTTTCGACGCGCTTGCCGAATCGATCGCGTATCAGCAATTGAGCGGGAAAGCGGCGGCAACGATCTGGGGACGAGTGCGCGCGCTCTATCCGAAGAAAAAATTTCTGGATCCGAAACTCGTCGTTAAGACGCCGGATCAAAAACTTCGGGCGGCAGGCCTCTCTGGAAGCAAAGTCGCCGCGCTCAAAGACCTGGCCGCGAAAACGATTGATGGAACCGTGCCGACCGCGCGCGCCCTGGCGAAAATGACCGATGAAGAGATCGTCGAGCGCCTAACGAAAGTGCGCGGCATCGGGCGCTGGACGGTGGAAATGCTGTTGCTATTCGACCTGGGAAGACCGGATGTCTGGCCGGTTACCGATTATGGCGTCCAGAAAGGATTCGCCAAAACATTCAACAAGCGAAAGCTGCCAACCCCCAAACAGATGTTAAAGCACGGCGAGAAATGGCGCCCTTATCGTTCCGTCGCGGCATGGTATTTCTGGCGAGCGCTGGATAAACCGGAAGAACCGAAGCCAAATCGCTTCGATTGATTTGTAGTCACGGGCCTGTGGCCCGTCCCGATGAGCAATGTCCCGTAGGAAGAAGACCGCCCGCAGGGCGGCGGCTACATTTCCACCCGCGCATTGACTTTGCCGGTTTCGCTCATTAAAACGCGACTACTATGGCTACCATCCACGTAAATCGCGCCGGTACCACCCTTGGAACGTTCTCGGACCAGGAGGTTCGCGACAGCCTTGGGAGCGGACGTTTTCAAGGGACCGATCTCGCCTGGAAGGAAGGAATGGCTGCGTGGCAACCGCTCTCGCAATTTGCCGAATTCGCCGACGTCCAGCCCGCGGCCGGCGCGACGATCACGCCGCCGGTGCCGCCTGCGCCCATTGGTGAAGCGACGATGATTGCGCAGCCCGTTCCAGCTTCAGCCAAGACGGAACCGCTGGCGATTTGGTCCTTGGTCCTTGGAATTCTCGGCCTGGTGTGTTGTGGATTTGTTCTTGGGATCCCTGCCGTCATCTGCGGGCATCTCGCGCTCGGAAAGCTCAAGAAAGATCCGGGTCTGCAGGGAAAAGGTATGGCGACCGCCGGGCTCATCATCGGATACCTGGCCATCGCGTTCTGGGTGGTCTACGTGGTTTTGTTTGGCGGCAACGCCTTCCTCGAAGGCCTCAGGCATCACTCACAGTGAGATGCGTTAGGCGCCAGCTCGAGCCAGGCGAAATCGATCTCGAATTGCTCACGCTGGCTGTTTCGTTAGGCGGCCTCGGCCTTGCCGCGAGTTGGCTGGCCCTGCATCTGCCCTGGCCCATTTGCCTTTTTCACGCGATCACCGGCCACCCCTGCGCCACCTGCGGTGCCACGCGCTCCGCCATGGCCTTTTTCCACGGACAATTCTTTACCGCATTAAAATGGAATCCTCTCGCGTTCGTTTTCTACTGCGGCCTGTCGATTTTTAACGCGTACGCGCTTGCCGTGCTGATTTTGCGAAAGCCGCGATTACGAATCGGGTCATTGAGCGCGGTAGAGAGGCGATTTTCTCGTTACGCTTTTCTCGGGCTGTTCGCATTGAACTGGGTTTACGTGCTGATCGCAAATCCAAGCCTCTGATTTTTGATATTCGGTGTTGGGCGTTCAGCGTTCGATGTTTTCCACTGGTTTCCTTCCCACATCGTCCGCAGGCGCTCCACGATGCGCCTTGATAAACTCACTTGGGTTTAACCATCCTCGCGTATCCTGCCGATATCCCGGCCCGATAAACGGCGTCATGAACTCGCGCATTTCAAAGTGCAAATGAGCCAGGTAGCGGCCTTCGGCTGTCCCGACGGTCGCGATCTGCTGCCCGCGGCGAACCTCTTCGTTAGGGCTAACCAGTATCTTTTCCACGTGACCGTAATAGGACTGCACATATTTTCGTCCGCCGTTTTCGAGATAAGCGTGCATCACAATGATCACGTTACCCCAGCCGGGCCCGGCCTCGCGCGCCAGCAAAATCCGACCGTCCGCGACCGCGTAAATCGGATCTCCCAGGTCGCTGTTTTCCCCGCCAATCCCGTTCAGATCGTCGCCGAGGTGCCGATTACTCGTAAAAGGCTGCGCATTATAGGTGAGCGCGCCGCCTTCGCTGCCTAACGGGAAATCAAAACGCGTCGCAGTCGGCAACGAAGCGAGCTCCAGCGGTGACGGCAATTGAAACGCCGGATCGAGTTGCGCCGGCCATGTCAGTTCAGGCCAGAGCCTCCATGCCACTGCGGCCAGGCACGAAACAACAAACACGATCAGGCAAAGCAGTATGACCTTTAGCGACGTGATCGAGTGCTGGAGTGAGGGAGTAGTGCCTGGTTCTGAGTCCATTACTCCACTACTCCTTTACTCCAATCCTCCAACGTCCCGGCTATCCATTTGCGTCCATTCGTGTTAATTCGTCGTTCATGAAAATCCTCGTCACCGGCGGTGCTGGCTTTATCGGGTCGCACCTCGTCGAAAAACTGCTGGCGGCGGGACATGAAGTTTCGATTCTCGACGACTTCAACGATTTTTACGATCCCCGAATCAAGGAGACGAACATCTCCGGTTTCGTGAAAGATGTCGCCATCCATCATGTCGATCTTCGGGAAAACAACGCGGTGCGAAACGTCTTTCACGGAGATAAGTTCGACACCGTCGTGCATCTGGCGGCGCGAGCCGGCGTCCGGCCGTCGATTCAGAATGCGCAGCTTTACTACGACACGAATGTCAACGGAACCCTGCATCTGCTCGATGCCGCCCGTGTGACCGGCGTCGAACGATTCGTTTTTGCCTCGAGTTCGTCCGTTTACGGCGTCTGCAAAACCGTCCCCTTCTCGGAGGATCAACATCTCACCCAGACGATCAGCCCCTACGCTGCGACCAAGATCGCCGCGGAGTTTCTGTGCTCCACATTCTCGCATCTTTATAAGATGCGCATCGTCGCGCTCCGCTATTTTACCGTTTACGGACCGCGCCAGCGCCCGGATCTGGCCATTCACCAGTTCACGCGGAAAATCGATGCCGGGCAGCCGATCGACCAGTTCGGCGACGGCACGACCCGCCGCGATTACACTTATGTCGACGACATCATCCAGGGAACGCTGGCTGCCGTCGAATACAAAGGACCGCTGTTCGACATCTTTAACGTGGGCGAAAACCAGACCATTGAGCTGCGGCAACTGATCGCCGCGATCGAGAAAGCACTGGGGAAAAAGGCGAAGATTAATCAGTTACCGGAACAACCAGGCGACGTCCCGCTGACTTGCGCCGACATTTCCAAGGCCGGGAAATTGTTAGGCTACAATCCGAAAACTAGATTTGAGGATGGATTGCCGAAGTTTGTGGAGTGGTTTCGGTCAACGCAGACGCAACGGTGAGCGTGGCTCCTTTCTTGTCATCCTGAGCCTGTCGAAGGATCTCAAACTTGTGAACAACTTAGCGTGCCAGAAAGAAGCATGAGATCTTTCGACAAACTCCGGATGACAGAAAGGGGGCTAAGTTAGGCTCATGTCCGATCTCCCCTTTGATCAGCGAGCCTGTTTCATTGCCGGCCAGGCGAAATCGGGGACCACGTTGCTTGTGTCATTGCTCGACGGCCATCCTGAGCTGCTCGTGTTTCCGCTTGAAACCGCCTATTTCCCAACGGTGCTGACAAAATACGGCAACGCCGGACGTCGGGCGCAAGTCGATTACCTAACGAAACACTCGTTTGCCAAGATCCTGTTCGGCGCACCGCCGCGCCCGGGAAAACACAATTACAGCAGTTTCCCGCAGCAGAAGTTTCGCGAACACTTCGAACAGGCGGCGTTCGATCCCAAAAATTCGGAGCGCGATCTGCTGGTGCTGTTAATTGAGTCGTACGCACGCGTTCTCGGGATTTCCCATAACGACATCAGGCGCTGGGTGGAAAAAACCCCGGCTAATCGCAATTGCATCGGCGCAATCCGGCAACGTTTTCCCCATGCGAAGTTCTTGATAACGCTGCGCGATCCACGGGCGATCCTGGCCGCGCAAATCGCGCTCGAAAAACGGCGCCGGACGAACCGATTTTCGGCCTATTACGTGATTGCCCATTGGCGAGTCGCCGCAAAACTCGCGAAACAATCGGAGCGCGGAGAAATCCCCGGGTGTGTTGTCCGATACGAGCAACTCGTTAACGATCCGGCCACGGAAATGAAACGTGTGTGCGATTTTCTGGAAATCGCCTATCAGCCGGAGGTGGTGTTAACGCCCACAAAAATTGGCGAAACGTGGTCGGGCAATTCGGCGGCCAGCGGCAGCTTCACAAAAATCAGCGCCGAGCCATCCACCCGCTGGGAACGCGATCTATCGAAGGAAGAAATCGGCTGGGTGGAATGGCACTGTGGCGATTTGATGCCGGAGTTCGGCTACGAGCTGCGGTTGGGTGAGAAATCATTGCGCAATTGGATCATGCCGGTTAGGGGGGAACGCGCGAAGGAGTATCTTAAATCACGCGCCTATTCCATTCGGGATCGATTCACCAAATAGCTGTATGTCATCGCGAACCGCAAAGACGGTGAGGGACCTCACCAAATCAGCCTGCGGCCCACTAGCTGGTCAGTGTGACCGATGAGGTATAGGCGAGATCCTTCGACAAGCTCAGGATGACAAGCCCTCCCTTTGCTCTTCCTCTCCTTCTTCTGTCTGTCCCGGATTAGGATTAAGAGGAAAAGGAAGGGGAAGAGCGGGGCAAAAACGCGCCCCTTGCAATTTCCATAAATAGGGCTGATAGTCCCGCCACAAGTCGGGAATCTTTATCGATTCCGTTTGCTTCCAGACGACGATCCAGGCCTGAAATTATGATGCCTTTTTTTGCATCTTCACCGTTTCGTTGGCTCAACGGCGTTCGCGCTTCGAGACAAGCTACTTCCCGACTTGGAGCGACGGAGTTTCCGGTAGCAGCGCGGAATGCCAGCTTTGCCCCGGACCGTGCATCCTCAAATGCGCTCCGTCCATTGAACGTTTGGATAACCATAGAAAATCAACATGAACTCTCAATATCCCGGGAGACGCTCGCGCCGGTCGCGAGGCGGGTCCCGACGTCGGGGTGGCGATCGTCGGCAGCGGCACCAACAGCCCGCGGCGCAACGCGCTCCGAAAAAGACATCCTTCTGGCAGCGGCTTTTCGGGTCGCTTTTTGGAAATGGCGAGCGCAAACCCACAGCGCCATCACGTAACGGTTCGCATCAGAATCAAAAACAAGAGCACCCACCTCAATCGCAACAGCCCCGGCCCCAGCGCAAACCGGAGTCGGTTGAAGTAACGTCGCCGCGTCTCTACGTCGGCAATTTGTCCTTCGACGCTACTGAAAGCGATCTGTTCGACCTGTTCAACGGCGTTGGCCACGTCCAGAACGCAGAGGTGGTCAGCTATAAGCACAACCAGCGCTCGAAAGGGTTCGCCTTTGTGCAGATGCAAACAGTCGACGAAGCCAAGCGCGCCGTGTCTGAGCTGCACGACAAGGAATTCCTTGGCCGTAAGCTCGTCGTTAGCGGAGCCAAGACAAGCGAGCATCAGCCGCGCGAATAACCGAAGACATCCGCAGTTTTACCGGGAGACGCATGCGAGAGCGGCGTCTCCCGTTTTGTTTAATGATTCTGCAAACATCGAACACTGAACACCGAACATCGAACATCGAATTCACAGCCCTGCGTTCGGCGTTCGGTGTTGGGTGTTCGATGTTCGGCGTTTTCTTTTTCTAATGACCGGCGTTTTCTTCATCGTCGGCCCCACCGCCACTGGAAAATCGGGTCTTGCGGCGGATGTCGCTTCACAGATCGGTGCCGAAGTCGTTAACGGCGACGCATTCCAAATCTACGAAGGATTTCCAATCCTCAGTGCCAAGCCGGACACGACGACGCTGGCCCGGGTCCCTCATCACCTGATCGGCACGATTTCAATCAGCGAGGAAATGAACGCGGAAAAGTTTCGCCAGGCCGCGAATGGCGCAATCGAGGAAATCCATTTCCGCGGCAGGCCGGCAATCGTCTCCGGCGGAAGCGGCCTTTACATCAAGGCGCTGACCCATGGCCTAACAAGCGATTGGAAGACGTCGGAAGTGCAGCCTGCCGGCGTATTCGTTTTTCGCGACCGCGAAGAGCTCTACCAGCGAATCAATGACAGGGTGGAACAGATGTTTTCCAGGGGCGCAATCGACGAGGTCCGTAATTCCGGGCCGATGAGCTCCACAGCCGACAAAATGATCGGCATCCGGTCTATCCGTGCCCATCTCGAGGGCAAAATGCCGAAACCGGAATGCATCGCCGACATTCAAAAGCAGACCCGGCAATATGCCAAGAGGCAGTTGACCTGGTTTCGCAACCAAACTAACTTCGAACCGCTGAACATTTCGCTTTTTAGCCACAACGAAGCTGTGAGATGGATCTCGTATTGGGCACAGCGTTCGTTAGCCGCGCAGGGATGATCCAGACCCGTCCGAAGAAAACTCAGGAGCGCGCAGTCCTCGTCGGCCTCGAACACGCTGGCGTCTCCAAATGGGACCTCAAGGATTCACTCGACGAACTGAAAGAGCTGGCTAACTCCGCCGGCGCGGAAGTGGTCGATACCGTAACGCAGAAACTGGATCGACCCACTGCGCCTTATTATATCGGCAAGGGCAAAGCCGAATTGATCAAGGATTCCCTGCAAGATCGACAGATCACCTCGGTGATCTTCGATGACGAGCTTTCGCCCGCGCAGGGACGCAACCTCGAAACCCTGCTTTCCCGGAAAGTTCTCGATCGAACCCAGCTCATCCTCGACATTTTCGCCCAGCGGGCGCGAAGCCGCGAAGGCCGTTTGCAAATCGAGCTGGCCCAGCTGCAATATTTGCTGCCGCGCCTAACGAGAATGTGGAATCACCTTTCCCGGCAGACGGGCGGCATCGGGACGCGAGGCCCCGGTGAAACCCAGCTGGAAGTAGACCGTCGCCGGGTCCAGGAACGAATCGCCCGGCTCGAGCGCGAACTCGAATCCGTTCGCAAGACGCGCGCGGTGCAGCGCGAGGGACGCAAACGTCATCAGTGGCCGGTTGCATCGGTAATCGGTTACACAAATGCCGGCAAATCCACCCTGCTGAATCTTCTCACCGGCGCCGACGTCGTTGCTGAAAACAAGCTGTTCGCCACGCTCGATCCGACGACGCGAAGTTTCGTTTTGCCTAACAAACAGCGGATGCTGCTCACCGACACGGTCGGTTTTTTGCGCAAGCTGCCGCATACCCTGATCGAATCGTTCAAGGCAACGCTGGAGGAAGTCCACGAAGCCGATCTGCTGATTCACGTTGTCGATCTCAGCCATCCTCGCGTGGACGAGCAGATGGAGGCGGTCGATAACGTGGTGAAGGAGCTGGATGCTTTCGGGAAGCAGACGCTCATTGTCTTCAACAAGATCGACAAGTTGCCTAACCCTGATTTGATTGAGTCCTACGTGAAACGGTTTCCCGGCAGCGTGGCGATCTCGGCGCGGACCGGCGAAAATGTGGCCGGATTGGTGCAGGCTCTGCAAGACACGCTGAGCTCATGGCGATTGCGTTCGCGATTCCGTATTCCGTCCAAGGAATCCGCGTTGATCGCCGAGATTCATCGCGTGGGACATGTTCTGGAACTTCGTTACGACGGGGACGATGCCATCATCGTGGCGCACGTTCCTCCGCAGCTGGAACAGAAGCTGTCACAATTTGCGGAATTGTAGGGGACGCTGCTAGCGTCCCAGGGGAAGCAGGCGGCTTCCCCTACAGATGCCTTGCGCGATTCGCCCCGCGACGTACAGAAATGAGTGCGAAAGATCCTGCTGTCGCTGTATCAGCAAACTCCGCGAACCGTTCGAAAGATTTTCGCGGCGATCATCGGCGGAACCATTGTCCTGATCGGAGTTGCGCTACTCGTCCTGCCCGGACCCGCATTCATCGTCATTCCTCTTGGTCTCCTCATTCTCGCAAGTGAATTCGCCTGGGCACGTCATATTCTCCGTCGCGGAAAAGTCATCGCGGAGAAAATTCGGCATGGAAAATTGAGCGAAGTATTTTCGATTTCTCCCGACAAATGACGGCGCGCGAGCGGGCAGCGAAATTGGTGGAAGCATTTCCGAAAGTCTATCCGGACGCGCACTGCGAGTTGGATTTCAAAAACCCGCTACAGCTGCTGATTGCGACTATTCTGTCCGCGCAATGCACCGACAAACGCGTAAACATGGTTACGCCGGCACTTTTCAAAAAATATCCGGCGGCAAAAGATTATGCCAAGGCGCCACCCGGCGAACTCGAGAACGCGATTAAATCGACCGGTTTCTTCAACAGTAAAGCGAAGAGCATTCGCGGCGCGACTTCGGCGATTGCGGGGAAATTCGGTGGCACAGTCCCATCCACAATGGAAGAGCTTCGCGAACTTCCCGGCGTCGGGCGCAAGACTGCTAACGTTGTCCTCGGCAACGCGTTTAACAAAAACGAAGGAATCGTGGTCGACACCCACGTGATCCGTTTATCACAGCGACTCGGCCTAACGAAACAAAAAGATCCCGAAAAAATTGAGCAGGATCTGATCAAGCTCGTGCCGCAACAATTTTGGGCGATCTGGAGTCACTGGCTGATCTGGCACGGACGGCGTCGCTGTTACGCGCGGAAACCGGACTGCCCGAATTGCGAAGTGTTTGATCTTTGCCCGAGCGGCAAGAGATTTATCCGCACCGGCGACGCGCGCAAAGCCTAAGGTTTCGCCAACGCCGCGTCGCATTTGGCGATCTCGTCGGCGATTTCCTTTGCCCAAACCTCGTTCGAGCCCAGGGTGCCTCGATTATTGATCCGTAACGCGTCCAGGACATCTGCGGACTTCCGAAACATGTCGCGCTCCGCGCTCGTGTAGTCCCTTTTGTCATTGGCGGATGCTTTCGGAGAAGCGGCCAGCGCTTGATAGGCATAGCCCAGAAAAGTATAAGCCTGCGCTCGCCCAATATGCGCGGTCTTGTCTCCGGTAATTTCCTGGAGAAGAACCTTCGCCTTGCGACATTCTTCAAGCGCGGGAGTAAGCTCGCCCTGCCACGCCTGTGTTAGGGCCACGCCAGCGCGACAGGTAGCGACTGCAAATTGTGTGACTAAATCCGTCGGAGCGTCTGCGACCACCTTTTGGAAAATCTCCACTGCCCTCCGAAAATGCGGGAGAGCCTGTCCATAATCCTCCAGGTTCACCAGCTGCTCGGCAATCCTCTTATGCGCTCCGCCGAGGTCCTTGCGGATTAACGCGTTGGCTGGATCCGATGCGAGTATCTGCTCCTGGAGCGCCGCCGCCTTGCGGAATTGCTCCAGCGCGCCGCGTTTGTCGGTCCGGATGCGGTAATTGCCACCATGCTGATAGCTCAGCATCAGGCAGCGCTGGTAGTCCGCGTTTATCGGATCGGCCGCGACCAACGCTTCCCCCAACGCGAGCGTCTTGCGATTAGCTTCGAGCGCGCCGGGGGTGTCGTTTTGTAAGCTCAAAGCATAGCCGATCAGGTCCTGACTGGCCCAGAGTTCGCGAAGATACTTTGGGTCGCGCGGATTGCTTGCGGCAAGCATTTCACAGGAGGCGAACGCTGCGCGATGTTGTTCAAGCGCGCCGGCGAAATTGGAATGGTTGCTCAACACTTGTCCGAGCCGATTGCGGGCGCTGGCAAGCTCCAGCTGGAACTCTTCATTAGCGGGCTGTTCCCGCGTCAGGTCGAGGTAGAGAGCCAGCGCTTTCTGAAGATGATCGACGCCACTGCTCGCATCCTCCATATGTTGCAGCCGGCCTATTTTTTGGTGGCTCCGCGCGAGGTCGCGCCGGGCCTGAATGTCATCGGAGTTAACCGCGACCAGCGCCTCGCGGATGGTTAGCGCTTTTGTAAAACTCTCCCGCGCTCCGGTTATGTCGCCCAGGCTTCCGCTCGATTCTCCTCCGCGCACGTCGCCTACTCTCTCGTAGGCGGCTGCGAGCTCGCGCTGCAAGGCGGGGTCGTCGTGCGCTTCGCCCGCAAGACTATCGAGGTAGTTCAGGCCATCCTTGACCAACCGCTCCCGCACTTTGGTTGCGCCGGGCAGGTTCTTGATTGCGTCGTGGTAATCGAACAGAACGCTATTGGCCAACTTACGTACGTCATTGAAACGCCTTTCGGCGCGGGCCTTCTCACGCGTGGCAACGTGAGCCTGCCAGCTCGTCGCGATAATACCGCCGATCAGCATCATTAAGACAAGCGCGGCAACGGCCAGTGCCGCCTTATTTCGCCTAACGAATTTTGCGGCGCGATAACCGACAGTATCCTTGCGCGCCAGAACGGGGCGCGCCTCGAGATGACGCCGGATATCTTCGGATAATTGCTCGACCGATTGATAGCGCCGCGCCGGCTCCTTGCGCAGTGCCATCAACACGATGTTGTCCAAGTCGCCGCGCAACAATTTTGGATTTCCGTCACCAGCGATTGCGGTGCTCGGTTTCTTCGGCTCGGTGTCGTTGATCACACGCATCATTTCGTGCGGCGATTGGCTGGTGAATTGGTAAGGCGAACGTCCGCAAAGTAATTCGTACAGCACGACACCAAGGGAATACACATCACTCGCAGTGGTGACCGGCTGACCCAGCATCTGTTCCGGGCTGGCATACTCCGGTGTCATCGGACGGACGGCCGTCATCGTGACCTGGGGCTGCTCGTCACTTTGCTGCAGAATTTTTGCAATCCCGAAGTCGAGCAGTTTCGGCACGCCTTCGGCCGTGATCAAAATGTTCGAGCGCTTGATGTCTCGGTGAATAACGAGATGACGATGGGCGTGGGAAACAGCCGCGCAGACTTCGCGGAAAAGTTTCAACCGTTCGACAACGGAGAGCGCATGCGTGTTGCAATACTCGTCGATGGGAAGCCCGTCGATATGCTCCATCACGAAATAGGGCAGTCCGTCGTCGGTCGTTCCGCCATCGAGCAGGCGCGCGATGTTGGGATGTTCGAGCGAAGCAAGAATCTGTCGCTCCTTGCGAAATTGGCGCAGGACAGAATCGGTGTCGGTGCCGCGCTTGATCAGTTTAATGGCGACTTGCTTTTGATATTGATCGTCCGCGCGCTCGGCCAGAAAGACTGCGCCCATTCCGCCCCGTCCAATTTCCCGGATGATGCGGTAGCGATCGATGACTTGGCCGGGCGAGAACGCGTCTTCTCTTAGACTCTCGCCGGAAAAGAAGCGCTCCGGTTCATCGAGAAAGGCGCCGGCCTCGTCGTGGGCGCGAAGCAATGACTCTACTTCGCTGCGGAGTTCCGTGTCGCTGATTTCGTCGACAAATTGCGATCGTTCGTCCGCGCCGATCTCCAGAGCTTCCTCAAAAAGCGTCTCGGCTTGCTTCCAACGTTCGGAGATCACGCCGCGTTGCTCATTTCTCGATACAACCACGCCTTCGCCGTCTGCCATTGTCGATCGATCGTGCGCGGCGAAACGCCCATGACCTCGGCCGTCTCCTCCACCGACAGTCCGCTAAAGAAACGCAGCTCGACCATTCGACTTTTTTCCGGATCGACGGTTTCCAGCCTCGTTAACGCGTCGTCGAGCGCGAGGAGACTCGGGTCGCGTTCGGAAGGGGTAGCCAGTTCTTCCTCCAGAGCAATATGCGGGGCGGCGCCGCCCCGCTTCTTCGCTTCCCGCCCGCGGGCGTGACTCACCAGAATCCGCCGCATCATTTGGGCGGCGATGCCGAAGAATTGCGCCCGATTCTGCCAGCTCACTTCCTGTTGATTGATGAGGCGTAGATAAACCTCGTTCACCAGCGCGGTGGGTTGCAGCGTGTGTCCGGCGCGTTCCCGGCGAAAAAAACCGACGGCCTGACGATGCAACTCTGCATAGACCAGCGGCAGCAGGGACTCCAGCGCGTGAGTATCGCCCGCGCTGCCTGCGATTAGCCAGCGGGTTACCTCTCCCCTGTCCGGCATTGTCGCGTCGGCCTCTTGTTCGAAGGCTCCAGATTCTGGGTCAGACGATTTCACCGGGGAGCCCCGATCATGACACACCGGTTAGGTAAAAAGTAACAAAAAAATGGCGTGATTTGCCGTCCGACTGCGCGTTGACGGGTAAAGCCCAATTCCGTTTTAGAACCCAAAACCGATGCAAACAAGAACCTCACTCATAGCCGGATTGACGATGGCACTGCTGTTCGGCGCCGCCTGGACTTTGGCTGCGGCGGACGCCGATCCGATCTCCCTTTCGGATGTGCTCAAAACTTCTTCAACATCGAGTCCGAGTCCGGGGTCCAAGGCGAAAAAGGTTGGGAAAAAAACTTCGACCTCCTCTATGAAGTCGACCTCAGAGCAATGGAACAAGACCGCGGGCGATGCTCAGGGGAGATACTCGGTAGATTTTGATGCGCCAAAATCTGACGCCCAGCAGACGCAGACCTCGCATACTTCCAAGGTCACGAAGAATTACAAGGACGACCACGCTGAAAAGCACAGGACAACGATGAGGATCAGGGAAACGACTAGTTCGTTCTTTGAACCCGGGCAAAATGCTAACGCCTAACGAACACATGAAAACAAAATCAACCCTGTCAGCGCCAGTAATCCAAACCGCCCACCGGTCATTCAATGATTCAATCCCGGGCAGGTGGTTTGCCCTCGGACTTCCCGGAATCTTGTTCATCTCAGTCTGCGCATTATTGCCTTCTCCGGCGCAAGCGCAGTGCAAGCGATGGGATGTGAGCGGAACGTGGACGATTCGACACGCTGACGGGGTAAATTTTGAGGTCGACCTGCAAAAGGGCAACTGGCAACAGGACAGCGCGAATCTCACTGGAACAGGAACACTAACAGGGAACGAAATTACTCGCCCTGTTACAGGGGCGATAAGTGGCAACATCACAGGCAATGCCTTCACCCTGAAGGTCACGGTCACTAGAAAGCCAATACGCTATGCGCCTGCTATCAAGCTGGTAAGACGCTATGTCGGTACTATCCGCCCTGATGGCGCACTGTCCGGGACTGTGATGTATGAGGGTCAGCCCGGCTCTAAGCAACAGTGGTCCAGCGTAGAAAAAATGAAATGCGCGGAGGCAAACTAACAACCTCGTAGAACGACACAGAGACCGGCAGAAAATGGACAGATCGACACGTTGAACCTGGAACGCTAACGCCTAACGAATGACCTAACGATCAATATGAAAACCCAAATTCAGTCAATCATGCCGGCGCGGTCAGGGTACCGCAGCGACCGAACACAAAACAATTCGATCCGTCGCGAGTGGTTTGCACTAACGATTGGTGGGTTCTTGTTCACATGCATTTTCGCCCTCTCGGCTCCTCCGGCGAAAGCTCAGTGCCAGCAATGGAGCGTCGGTCACGGGTGGCGGTTTAAGCAAGGCCCAACCGCTGTGGATATGAACCTGCACCAAAACGGAACTGTGGTCACGGGAACGGCGACGCTCCCGTTGCCACCTAAAAAAGGTGACAAGATCTTGCCGTTCAATGTCGGCGGGGGGAGCTTCGGCAGCACCGAGCTCCGGCAGATCAGCGGCGAGGTCGACGGTTCGGTGAAAGGCAATCGCTTCGCCGTGATCATTCATTGGAGCAACAACACCACTGGCGTGTATAACGGCACGATAGGGCCTTCCGGCAGGATCGAGGGAACCGGTTACAACCAGGCGTCGCCTTCGGTAAAGGTAAATTGGTACAGCGAAACCCACATGGTGTGCGCGGATGCGGCGCCTGGGGCGCCTGTTAAGGAAAAATCGATTAATGAGGCTGCGGACGAGTGGCTTGAGAAGAAACGCCGCGAAGGGGCAAAGCCGACTTCCAAGGGTAGTCCGAACCAGTCAAGGGGTTTTATAAACGGGCTTCAACTGGGCACGCCGACCCCGACGCCGAGCGCACAAGCGGAGGACTCTTCTTCAAACGAATCAGACGACCGCCACGGGAAGCACAAGAAAAAGAAAAACAAAAAGCATCATCATCACCACCACGACAATGACGACCAGAACCAGGGCAGCGACAACGATTAGATCGACATCTTGAAACCAAGGAAACGTTTCAGAAACCAAACATATGAAAACAAAAGTGACCATATCGGCGCGGCCAGAGTAGTCGTAAAAATGGGATCGCTGACGACGGATTGAGATTACGAAAGAAGAACAAAGTCTAACAATTATTCGCCGCGCTGCTCGCGGATCTAACCTATGAACACAAGATATTATATTGGTAGCTTAACCATAGCGCTGCTGCTCGGAGTCGCGGGGATCTCGGTGGCGGAGATTGGGACGATCGAAGACACGCCAGCACCGACGCTACTCTTACCCTATCTCGAAGTTGAACTATCAAATGCGCCTAACCAGACAGAAGATCAGCATTCGACCAAACATGGAGGTAAGCACCACCGGAAGCAGCAGCAGCACGAAAAGACAAAAACAAAGTCGAGCTCGACGAATCCCTACGACATTACCAATGGCGCTCAAGGCAGTGGAGTTGGCAACGGCTCTCACGGCAGCGGAGGGAAAATTGACACTTCTGTAGGGGAGGGCTCGCACGGCAGTGGAGGGAAAATTAACCAGACTGAGGATCAGAATTCGGCAAACACAAAGTCGAGCTCGTCGACCCTTTTTGACATAAACAACACTGCTCAAAGCAGCGGTAAAACGGGAGAGACGTCGACGTCGAATCAGTCCTCCGGAAAAGATAGGCATTGGACCAAAGGTCACAAGATCAGCCATGAGCAAAAAAAGGCGGCGCGAAAGGCTGCCTACGCCGCCGAACGCGCGGACAAATCTTCGTCGACCGGCGCCGAAAAGCAGCCTTCGGGCTGGCTCTATTTGGACGTTAACAAGTCAAACACAAACTCGACATCAAATCCGTCCTCGACGACAGCTAACGGGACTAACAAGGAACAACAACCGAGCGGACGGACTAAGGAGAACCACAAGCACCATCACCACCACGGCGATCAAAATCAAGGCAACGATTAGTCGACATCTTGAGTCGCAGATCGCCCAACATTGGTGTTTACAAGAAAACAACTTCCGGCCTAACGATGGGCTTCGATATCCTCGGGCGGTGTGCGGTGACGCATGTTCGGCCCATCAGTTTCGGCCTTCTTGCGCAAATCTCTGAATTGTCCTTCCAGCCTGTTTAATTCCTCGTCGGATAAATCTTCAAGGTCGACGAGTTCATTCCGCGCTCTTTTCAGCGCGCGAATGATTTCGTCCAACTTCAGATGCATCGCCTTGGCGTCGCGGTTCTGAGTGTTCTGAATCAGGAACACCATCAAAAATGTCACGATCGTGGTGCCGGTATTGATGATCAGTTGCCATGTGTCGGAATAATGAAAGGTCGGGCCGGTAATTCCCCAAACCGCGATGATGAGCAATGCGATAATGAACGCCCACGCACTGCCAAGAATGGCGGCCGTCTTTCGGGCAAAGATGCGGAACGCGTCGCTGAAAACACAAAATATGTCGCGCTTCTTTTCGTGTTCTTTCAACTCCTGAGTCTGGGTCTTTTCCATGATTGTTCTCTTCCATTTCGCACAAGAAGGGACAACTGCGTGCAACGATCTATCGGCGTGCCGGTTACCATGGGATTGATTTTACCGTCAGTTTGAGGAAAACTGGTTTCCGCCCGCGTCCCCACATGCAGCACGTCACCGCATTTTCGCGTCCCCAGACCGTTCCGGCCGTGCCGGCGACGTTGCCGGAGCGGAATCCGTGGATCCTTAACCGGTGGCGCGACCTGCTCTTTTACGTGGGCACGCCGCTCTTGCTGGTCCCGATGTTCGCCCTGGCTCAGGCGAAATGGAGCGCGCAGGATATTTACGTGTTCGTCGCTGCTTTCGGAGCGATGGGGCATCACCTCCCGGGAATGATACGCGCCTACGGAGACCGGGCTTTATACGAACGGTTCCGGTGGCGTTTCATTCTTGCACCGATCTTTCTCCTCGTCGTTTGCGTCGGCTTTTACTGGTGGGATCTCAAGGGAATCGTGCTGGTCGTTTTCCTGTGGGGCGTGTGGCATGGCATGATGCAAACCTACGGGTTTTGCCGGATCTACGACGCGAAGATGGGATCGTTCGCCTTGCTCAGCCGACGCCTGGATTTTGCGACCTGCGGAATCTGGTTTGCGGCCGCCGTTCTCCTTTCGCCTCAACGAATGACCGACACGCTCGATGCGTTTTACGAAAGCGGCGGCCCAATGATTTCTGCGGCCACGCTTCATGGGATCCAGCAAGCCGTATGGATCGTCGCCATTGGCGTCGCCGTTTTATTCCTGGCAAATTTCGTCTGGATGTGGACGCGGGGAGAGCGGCAAAACCCGGTTAAACTCGCGCTGCTCGTCACCAGCATCGGTTTCTGGTGGTATTGCAATAACGGCGTCGCCAGCATCCTCGCGGGGATCGCGTTGTTCGAGGTCTTCCACGACACGCAATATCTTTCGTTAGTCTGGATCTACAACCGCAGCCGTGTCGAAAAAGACAACACCATCGGTGGTTTCATGCGGTTCGTATTCCGCCGCAGCGGCTCGCTCATCGGTCTCTATGTCGGCCTCGTTTTTGCCTACGGCTCGATCGGATATTTCACGTCGCACATGAGCATTGAGACCGTGAAAAATATTCTAACCGGCGTGGTCGCTGCGTCCGGTCTCCTCCATTTTTACTACGACGGATTCATCTGGAAAGTGCGCGAAAAATCGACGCGCCAATCGCTCGGCCTCGCCGGGGGCACATCGGACGTCAAACTGGGAGGCCTGCTGCCGGGCTGGGCGTTGCACGGCTCGAAATGGGCGGTCGCTTTTGTGCTCCCGCTCACTGCGATGTGGTTAGGCCAGGTGCGCGGCCGAACGCCTGAAGTCGAGCGCACGTCCTGGGTGGTTGGCGCGCTGCCGACGAGCGCTCGTGCCCATTATAATTACGCCTCGGCGTTGCAAACAGACGGCCGGAACGACGAAGCTGAAGCGGAATTCCGCACCTCTTTGCAACTGGATTCTTCCGATGTGAAAACCCAGGTCGGCCTCGGCAACACGCTTATCGCCAAATCGAAGTTCGACGAAGCCCAGCAGCACTTCGCAAACGCATTGAAGCTCGCTCCCCGCGATCCGGAACTGCGATCGGCTCACGCTTACTTGCTCGAGCGCGTGGGCAGGACGGAAGAAGCGGCTAACGAGTATGAGGCTTCCGTTCGCTTAAAACCGAACATCGCCCGGCTCTATTATACGTATGGCTCGTTTCTCAATAAGCACGGTCGAAGCGACGAAGCGATCGCGCAATTTCAACAGACCCTGCGGGTTGATCCGAAGCTGGCCGACGCGCATCGCGACCTCGGAACGGCGTTGTTTGCCAAGGGCAACATCGATCAGGCGAAGACGCATTACGAGCAGGCAGCCAGACTCCAACCAAATCGCGCCGAAGTTCATGTCGATCTTGGCAACGTTTACGCGCGACAGGGCCAGATGACACAAGCGACGATCGAATACGAAGAAGCGCTCCGACTGGACCCAAATTGCAAGCCGGCCCGGGAAAATCTTCGTTTGGTTAAAGCGAACGACGACCGCTTTCGTTCCCGCACCCCGTAGTTTTCGTCTTGTCGGCTGGACTGCATCTCAATCTCGATGACGCGTGGCCTAACGATGTTTTAGGACTGCGGTCGCGGGATGTCCAGCAGTGGGGCCGGCAACTCCGGTTCTCCGCGCCATCGCGCCTGGTTGAAGAGTTTTTCCGGGAAGTTCAGGAGCGATTGCCCGCGTTTCTGCTTTTCGGCTCCGGCGATTTTCACCATCTCACCGCTCTCTGGTTGCGTCGGATGAGCGAGCCGACAGTTCTCGTGTCACTCGACAATCATCCCGATTGGGCTGTGACGCCACCGCGTTGGGCTTGCGGCGCGTGGATCAACCGCGCTCTTGAATTGCCGAATATTAAAAAGGTGAGCATCTGGGGCTGCGGAAACTTCGAGTGCTGGTGGCCGGGACAGATTTTTGGCAATCGCCGAGCCGAGCGTTCGGGAAAGCTCGAAGTGCACCCATGGGCTGACGATCGGCCTTCAAAAGGTCGATCACGGCGCGGGGCCATCCTGCGCTCAGACTGGCGCGCGAAGTTCGAAGAGTTTGTTAGGGGACTTGGTCGCGCGAATGTTTACGTCACGATCGATCTGGATTGTTTGCGAAAAGAGGACGCGATCACGAACTGGGAGAACGGCCGATTTGAGACCGCCGACCTTGTCTGGGCCCTGGAAACGTTGCGCGGACATTGCCCGATTGTCGCCGGTGATGTTTGCGGCGCGTACTCGGAGCCGCATTATGCGCGTTGGAAACAACGATTCGCGGCCAATTTCGATCATCCGAAGCTGGCTGTGCCGTCAGGGGATGCGGTCAGACGGATTAACATGTGCGCTTTTGAGAAAATTTGGCCAGCTCTGACGCTCTCATCCTGAACGCAAGTGAAGGACCTCCCCTATTCACGAGTGAGCACGCATACTTCTCGTGTAATCCCACCTAAGTATGTGAGGTCCGCGTCGTCTGACGCGACTCGGGATGACAATCAGCTAACCGAAACGAGCATCACGCCGATACTAATCAGCAGCGCCCCGAGCGCGAGTTGAAGCGTAATCTTTTCCTTCAGCAAAAACGCCGCAGTCAGGCTGATCAGGATCACGTTTAAACCCTGGAAAGGGTAAACGTAACTCAAATCCAGGTACTGAAGCAGCCCCAGCGTGAGGAAAAAGGAGATGGTCATGCAAGCGACTCCGGGCACGAACCATTTCGCGAACATCTTTCCAAATCCGAGCCGCTGCGAGGTTTCCATCGCTCGCTTAAACAAAAGCTGGCCGGCGGCGAAGGTGATGAGCGAGGCAAATATGAGGGGAAATTTCCACGCACTCATAATTTGTCCTCGAGCGTTTCTTCCATCCGGGCAAACGGCTTCGCCACGACAAACAGGCCGATCAACAACAGCGCGATCCCGAGCCAGCGCCGGCCCGAAATGATTTCACCTAAGAAAATCCAGCAGCTGAGTGGAATCGTTACGTGCACAACGTTCGACAACGGAAACGCAATCGACAACGGCATGTTGCGAAGGACAGAAAGCCAGCTCAGCAGACTGAGAACGATGAAGACGATCCCAAACCACGTCCAGATCGACGCCAAGCCCGTCACTCCGCTCCAACTGAGGTGCTCGTTCAGATGCGCCGTATTGCGCGCGCCTATTTTCAGAAAAAGCTCTGCAATGGTGACGAGAATCGCGCTGACTACGATTTGAAGCCACGGATTTCCGAAAAAGCGCCTAACCGGTGATTGTTCCTCTGCTCCAGATTCGTTCGGCAGCGCCACCGCCGAATTTTGCGCACTCTCTTCGATCTTCAAAGCAGCTCGTCTGCGTTTGGAAATTGTTGCAGCACGGGGTCGTGGCGCGTTGGCTCGAGGAGTTTGACCATCCGGCGAAAGATCGGGTTCAGGAACGAAGCGGTGTGCCGGACATAAAGATCCAGCGGCACGAGGTGGCAGCCGAGGTGGAGTTTCGGATCATAATTCAACGGCGTGCTGCAATAATATTTCATGGCATTTTCAATCGCCCAGGTAAGCACATCGCGCAGTGTGTAAAAATAAAGCGACAGCTCCAGGGCTACGCGGTAATCCATGCCGAGACACTCATCGTAAAGAGTGTCGTCATGCACAAATGCCAGACTGAAAGCGATGATCTTCCCCTCCTGGCGCCATAAAAAGAAACGCACCCGCTCCGGCATCTCCCGGCCAAGACGGCAGAAGTATTCCTTCGTTAGCGTCTCGAACTTCAACGGCGACCGATCATGCACCTGAAGATAAAGCGGATAAACCTCATCGATGAACGGCGTGATGTCCCCCACCACTTCCATGTCGATCTTCGCCGCGCTTTCTGCTTTCCGGAATTTTCTGCGCAAGCCTTTGCGCGTTATCTTGCCTAACGAAGCTAGAAAATCCTCGAAATTGGAAAACTTCAGTTCAAGCCGGGTCAATGGCATGCTCGGTACGCGCGCATAACCGTTCGCCGAAAAGTGCGCCAGCGAATCGCGGTAGTTCGACGGGAAATCCTTGAGCACAATCAGCGAGGCCTTGTTCTGCCGGGCAACAGTCATGAGGTTGGCGTGGAGCGCCCGGGCGGTCCATTCCAGATCGCCTGACGCTCGCGACCCGATCTGGCCTTCGCCGGCAGCGCACCCCACCATCATCGTTCGCATGGTCAGAAAACGCGGAAACCGCTTTCGAACACGCTCGACAAACGGCCGAAGTGCGGGCACGCCTTCCACCAGGTTTTGCTGGAGAAAGAACAAAGGCTGAATCGCCCGGATTTTTCCGGCCTTATCTAATAAGAGCAGATACCGGTGCTCGAACCCGTCAATCGTCTCCTCAACGATGTCGTAATAACGGTGATCTTTGCAATGTGCCCCCAGCGTGTCCCGCCACTCCGGGCAGGTCAGTAACTCCTGTCGGTCGACCAGCCGGGCGTTGCCTGTGGGAACGGAGTTCTTCATGGAGTATCGGGACGGCCGGCGAAAGGGGTTTCCGGGGGCGTGAATGGATAGCAGGGAGCAGGCGGTTTCTCAACTCCGCCGATATTAGATAAAGCCGCGGGGTTACGGGCCGGCCGGGGCGAGAAAATCGTTTAAAACGCGAAGAATAAGCTTCACAAATTCGAACCGGGGATGTTATAAATACCATAATTCAATGTTTAAACGCTTGCTCAAAAACGGCGGTCTTAACCAGATCGCCTTCGTCTTCGCAGTCCTCCTCGCCTGTTTCACCCTGAGCGCCCGCCCCCAGCAGCCGGTCGTCCTAACGCCGGGCGAGAACGATCTCGTCGTTCTCAATGGCTGCGTTGTTTCCGCCTGCAATTACCTCGCCGCGCTGCGGACTCAGCACGACCTGGACAAGAATTTTTGGGTCAAAATCCTTTTGGTTCGCTTTAACAATCACCCGGCCGGTCACGCCTACTGCGTATGGGAGACCGATGGAGTGATTTATGGGTACGATCGCAACGCCGGCTCCTTCCAAATCCCGGTTTACACCCGGGACGCCCGGGCCATCGCCATCGTGCTCGCGCAGGAACTCGGCAAAGTCCTGAATGAAAATCTTTCGGTGGGAAGCGCAGACTTCGTCGACTCAACCAAGGCGACGATTTATAAATACTAACCGTTAGGCTGCAGTTTCCGCGGGTCGCCGGCTTCAAAGAGACCCGACCATGGCATCGCGCCCATGCGTAACGCTTTTGTGTTAGGCAACGCCCAAATTGCCGAGCTTTTGGCGCGTCAGGCAAAAAAGGAAACCGGTATCCTTATTCGTGCCTATCGACGGGCGGCGCGAAGCGCTTTTCTTTGGCCGGAACAGGCGGCCGATCTCGTAGTACAAAATCGACCCCTTACCGAGCTTCACGGTGTCGGACCATTTATGTCCACTCAGATTCGGCGATGGTTGGAAAAGCCGCCCGTTCTCGGGAAAATCTCGGCGGACCGGAGCGATTTCATGGCGCTCGCGGACGCCCGCAAAATCCTGAAACGCACTCCGGGATGGTCCGACAATCTGCGCGGCGATCTCCAGATGCATACACGTTACAGCGATGGTTCCGGAACGATTCGCGACATGGCACGCGCCGCTGAAGAACGCGGTTACGAATACATAGGCATCACCGATCATTCCAAGGGATTGAAAATCGCCGGAGGCATCGATGAACCGCGGTTGCAGAAACAGATGGCCGAAATTGCTCGAATCAATGTCGCGAACAAACGCGCTGGCCGAAAAGTTACCGTCCTCAGTTCGCTCGAGATGAACCTGAACCCGCGGGGCCAAGGCGACATGGACCCCAAGGCCCTGGCAAAGCTCGATATCGTTCTGGGCTCGTTTCATTCGCAGCTCCGAACCAAGGAGGACCAGACAGCCCGCTACCTGGCTGCTATTCGCAACCCCGACATTCAAGTGCTCGGCCATCCGCGCGGCCGCATCTACAATTACCGGCTGGGACTTAAAGCCGACTGGCCCCGCGTCTTCGCCCAGGCCCGCAAGATCGACAAAGCGGTGGAGATCGATTGTTATCCGGACCGGCAGGACTTGAATCTCTCGCTTCTGAAAATTGCACGAATCGAGCGTGTTCGAATTTCGTTAGGCACCGACGCCCACCATCCGTGGCAGCTCGAGTTCATTGAACTCGGATTGGCCGCTGCCTTGAAAGCAAAGATTCCGGCGGAGCGCATTATCAATTTCATGACGTTACCGGCGCTGAAGAACTGGGTTGCGTCGGTTCGACGTCGTACCCGCCCGCGCGCGTAACCGCCTCTCACCGAGTTCTCTTCATACAAAGGATATTTTAGGCTCGCTTACCTAACGGATAACTGTTTTCATCCCGGCAGATGAACTCACGTCTTTCGCTGATCGCCGCTTGGTCTTGTTTTTTCCTGGTCCTGTTCGCCAGGACGCTGTTTGCAGCCGAGAAGGATGGCCTGCGCGTGGAAGTGGTGCCGAAGATTTTGGTCGACGGTAATGCGCCGACCAACTCTTTCCAGGATTCAACGCCCGTAAACCAGGAAATGGCGCTCAAGGCGACGATTAGGAACGTTTCGATGAAGGACGCGCCGGAGAGCACCATCGATTACATCGTACTGGTGCAACGGTGGGGTAACGAAACGGGGAGTTATTCGAGTTATCAAGGAACCGAAAAATTGCAGGCGTTGCGTTTCGCGGACCAAGTCGATATCGACATTGGCAAATATCATCTCGGAGGCCATATGCATGGCGGTTCCGATCACCACAAAGACAAGCTGGCCGGCTGGAAAATTGTGGTGAACCAGGCCGGCAAAAAGATTGAGTTCAGCTACCCGGCGAATTTCGAAAGCATGAACAAGCTGGCTCAGCCGGACCGGCAGCGTCGGCACTGAGCCGGTTCGATTCCATCAGCAATCTCCCCGGCCGGCACCCGGATAAAAAAATCCCAAAAAAGTCCTTGCCCTTGCTGCGATAGTGTTATAGTTATGTATAACACTATATGAGTTTGATCATTATCGCTCAGCTCCTCTTCGCCCGGTTGTTCTCCGCCCCCCAAAGGCCCGCTAATGAATCGTGACTGGAATGATAGCCAGCCAATTTTCCGGCAACTGCGCGACCAAAGCGTCCATATGATTCTCGATGGCGTCCTAAAGGAAGGCGACCCGTTGCCGTCGGTCCGCAATGTCGCTGCCGAATACCGCGTCAACCCCCTCACCGTCCTCAAGGCCTATCAGGAACTGGTCGATGAAGAGGTGGTCGAAAACCGGCGTGGATTGGGAATGTTCGTGAAAGCCGGTGCCCGAGACCGGGTGCTCAAAGTAGAGCGCGAAAAATTCTTGGCCCAGGAATGGCCGAGGGTCGCCCAAAAAATCGATCGGTTAGGCCTGAATCAAAAGGAACTGGATGCGGCTGCAGCGCGGCGGCTGTCCCCCAAAATGAAGGAGAAGCATTAAATGATGGCCACGATTGAAGCCCAGGGTCTTCGCAAAGCGTTCGGCACAACCGTCGCCTTGGACAATGTCGATCTTCGCATCGAAGAGGGCCGGATTCTCGGATTGATCGGGCCTAACGGAGCCGGCAAAACCACCGCACTGAATGCAATCCTGGGACTGACATCCTACGAAGGAACGTTGAAAGTGCTCGGACGCGACCCGTGGACCAGTCGTGACGAGCTGATGCGCGAGGTTTGTTTCATTGCGGACGTCGCCGTGCTGCCGCGGTGGATCCGCGTGACCCAGCTGCTGGATTACGTCGCCGGCATTCATCCGCGATTCAACCGGAAAAAAGCGGAAACCTTTCTCGCGAAAACCACGATCAAGCTGGAGAGCAAAGTCCGCGAACTCTCGAAGGGAATGGTCACGCAGCTCCATCTCGCGGTCGTTATGGCGATCGATGCGAAGTTGTTAGTCCTGGACGAGCCGACGCTTGGTCTCGACATCCTGTTTCGCAAACAATTTTACGATTCTTTGCTAAACGATTACTTCGACGGCAAACGGACGATCGTCGTGACGACGCATCAAGTCGAGGAAGTTCAGGATGTCCTGACCGATCTCATGTTCATCAACCATGGCCGCATCGTTCTCCAGTGCAGCATGGAGGAATTTGAGTCGCGCTACAGCGAAGTCATGCTCCATCCGGATCACGTTGCCGGCGCCCGGTCGCTCAAACCGATGCACGAGCGACAGGTTTTTGGCCGAAGCGTCATGCTTTTCGAAAATGTCGACCGCGCCCAGCTCGCTGCGATGGGCGAAGTCCGCACACCGAGCATTGCCGACCTTTTCGTCGCGGTCATGACGAACTGAGCAAGCCGTAACACATGAGCATAACATTAAGTTCCGCGCCCGGATCGCCTAACCAATCCCATGCCGCAACTGCGTCCCGCCCATTCTATTGGTCGGTCAAACGCGAGTTATGGGAGAACCGTTCGATCTACTTTGCGCCGCTGATCGTTTCCGGAGTCATTCTCTTCGGCCTGTTGATCGGTTCGTATCGGCTGCCAAACCTGCGGCGCAATGCGATGGCCTTGGGAGAGGCAGGCCAGCGCGCCGCCATCCAGGCACCCTATAACATCGTCGCTATCATGCTCATCTTCACCGCATTCATCGTCGGCGTATTTTATTGTCTCGATGCGCTGCACGGCGAACGGCGCGATCGCAGCATTCTCTTCTGGAAATCGCTGCCGATCTCCGACCTAACTACCGTCCTTTCAAAGGCGACGGTTCCTCTGCTCGTAATCCCCGTTGTGACTTTCGTCATCGTGATTTTCACGCACTTCACCATGCTCTTGTTGAGCACTGCGGCGCTGTTCTCCAGCGGCATGGCCGGGTCAACATGGGCGAATTTTAACTTGTTCCGCGAATCGTTCGTGCTGCTGTACGGGCTGATCGCGATCGCGCTCTGGCATGCGCCGATTTATGGCTGGCTCCTGCTCGTCTCCGGCTGGGCCCGCCGCGCGACATTTCTGTGGGCGGTATTGCCGCCGATCGCAGTCATCTTTTTTGAAAAGATCACCTTCGATACCTGGCATTTCGCGTCGATGCTCGGCAAACGCATAGGCGGCTTCGCCCCCAACGCATTCACCTTCCACCGTCACCAGATTGAGTCGGTCGTTCCAACACCGGCAATTTATTTCAGCCGGCCCGACTTATGGTTAGGGCTCGCATTCGCCGCGGCATTTATCGCCGCTGCAATTCGGATGCGTCGTTACCGCGGACCGCTTTGATCTTCGAGAGAGCATGAATCAACCGGGCAACATGAACGAAACTAAAAAAGCCGCCCGTATCGCCGGATTGATCTACCTCTCGATGATCTTCGTCGCTCCGTTTTGCATGCTCTACGTTCCGGGCAAACTTATTGTACGCGGGAACGCCGCCGCCACCGCCGAGAATATTCTCGCGCACGAGACGCTGTTTCGATTGTCGATCGTCGGTGATCTGATCGGGCAAGTGGTTTTCATCTGTCTGGGCGTCGCGCTGTTTCGACTTCTGAGTGGCATAAGCAAGGGCTGGGCGTTGCTCATGCTAAGCCTGGTGCTCGTCTCCGCGGCGGTCTGTTTTCTCAATGTCATTAACGACATTGCAGCGTTGATTCTGTTTCGGGGTGGCGATTTTCTCGTTGTGTTCGAGAAACCGCAGCGCGACGCACTGGCGATGTTTTTTCTGCGCTTGTATAACCATGGACAATTCATCGCGGAAATCCTGTGGGGTCTCTGGTTGTTCCCGTTTGGATTGCTCGTTTATCGCTCGGGATTCATCCCGCGCCTCATCGGCGTTTGGCTCATGCTCAATTGCTTTGGGTGGATAGCGCTGAGCTTTACCGCGCTGTTTTATATCCAGTCTTACAACACGTTGTTTGGTTACTTGCAGCCGGCGTTGTTCGGCGAAATGGCGATCATGCTCTGGTTTTTAATCAAGGGGGCCAGACTTTCGTCGGATGCCGTCTTGAATGAGGCAGCCCTGGCTTAGCATGCGCGTAATGCGTTCCAGCAAATGATCCACAGCCCAATCGATAATTCGCACCACACCGCCGCAAAAATCGCAGGTTGGAGCGGAATTCTAACATTCGCGATTGTGGTGTTCGGCAATTATGTGTTGCTCAATCCTCTCGTTGTTGCCGGCAACGCAGCGGCAACGGCTCAGAATTTCATCGCGCACCCGACCCAGGTTCGCCTCACGGTGGTTTGCTTTTTGATCTACAGCCTGGGAGTTGTCGTTCTTCTCATCGCCCTTTATGTCATTCTGAAGCCGGTTAATCCCGGACTCGCTCTCGCGGGCGCCCTCTTTCGCCTGGTATTTGCTTTGCTCTGGCTTCTTTCCGTTCTCAACCTGTTAGGCGCGTTGCGGATTTTGAGTAACGCCAGTTACCTTCAAGCTTTTGAGCCTGAAAGACTGCAGGCGATGGCCCGACTTAACATCGGCGGAACGTTCGATGATTACTACGTAGGCCTGCCTTTCTTTGGATCGGCTGCCACTGTTTGCGCCTGGCTATGGCTCAAATCGAAGTACATTCCGAAAGCGCTCGCGACCTTCGGTGTAATTTCCTCCAGCTGGTGCGTGCTCTGCGCGTTCATCTTTCTCATATTCCCGCGATTCAATAAAATCGTTAACGACTATATCTTCGATACGCCGATGGCGTTATTCGAGTTAGTCGTGAGTTTTTGGCTCCTGTTCAAAGGACTTCGCTTGACCGGGCCAAACCAAACGCAGACTGGCTCGGCCGCACCTCTATCCAGATAATTAATATCGCCTTAACTCCAACCGATCCTCCGGCCTATGAAAAAGCTCCTAAAATGGATGATTCGCATCGTTCTCATCCTGTTAGTCGTCGCATTCCTGTTTTTGTTTGTCGCCTACTGGCGATCGACTAACGACTGCGCTCGGTACAGCGCCGCACCGGCAAATCCGATGAAGGCCATCGCCTATTGCGATTACGGTGTGGCTAATCTCAAGCTTGTCGATGCAGAGAAGCCAACGCCTAACGACGATCAAATCCTAATCCGAGTTCATGCGGTCTCGGTCAATCCTTACGACTGGCATTTCGTCGAAGGCACGCCCTACATCATTCGCCTGGGAATCGGCCTCAGAAAACCGAAGGACACACGGGTTGGTGTTGATTTCGCCGGTACGGTCGAAGCCGCCGGCAAGAACGTCACCCAATTCAAACCCGGGGATGAAGTATTCGGCGGCAGAGGCGGTGCATTCGCTCAATACATCTGTGCCCGTGCAACCGGTTCTGTGACATTGAAACCGGCAAACGTCACGCTCGAGCAAGGCGCGTCGGTCGACATCGCTGGCATGACCGCATTGCAGGCCGTTCGCGACCGAGGCAGTGTTCAGCCCGGACAAACAGTCCTGATCAACGGTGCATCGGGAGGCGTCGGTACATTTGCGGTGCAGATTGCCAAGACCTACGGCGCGGATGTGACCGGTGTGTGCAGCACCCGCAATGTCGAATTGGTGCAATCGTTAGGCGCAGATCATGTTATCGACTACACAAAGGAAGATTACACCAAAGCCTCTGAACGCTACGACGTGATCCTGGACAACGTTGGCAATCACTCGCTCTCCGAAAACAGAGGCGTCCTCACTCCCAAGGGCAAATACGTCCTGATCGGCGGTGGCGGCGCAAATAACCAGGGCTTGCTCGGTATCATGACTCGTCCGCTTAAGGCGATGATCATGTCCAAATTTATTGATCAACAAATGGGAATGATGATGGCCGAGCCAAGTCAAAAGGATCTGGCCATCCTGGGCGATCTCATGCAGTCAGGAAAAGTGAAGGCAATCATCGACCGCACATACAAATCTCTGGATGAACTCCCCGATGCAATTCGCTACGTGGAAGAAGGTCACGCTCGCGGAAAAGTGATCGTCATGGTGCCGTGATACCAGAGCCTCGCCACCTCAAGGTTTCGGTTCGCTCCACATTTTCTTGCGGAACGAAGAGCGCCCCGAGCCGCGCTCGAATGCTTCGAAATGTTCCGGATTCTTCTCCGAATACTTCTGATGATAGGCTTCGGCCGGATAAAATTTCATGGCGGGCAATATTTCGGTCGCGATTGGTTTACTGAACCTGCCTGAGCCGGCCAGCTTCTCTTTCGAGGCTTCCGCCAGTTTTTTCTCTTCCTCGTTGCCGTAAAAAATTGCGGCCCGATAGCTTGGTCCAATGTCGGCAAACTGGCCGTCGGCCTGAGTCGGGTCGATTTGTTTCCAGTAAATATCGAGCAACTTCTCGAACGAAATCTTCGACGGATCGTACGTGATCTCGATCGACTCCCGGTATTTCGTCTTTTCCGAGCCAACCAGCTCGTAGGTTGGATTCGGTTCGGTCCCGCCGCAATAGCCGACCACGGTCTTGATCACGCCCGGCGCCTTGTCGAACGCGGGCTGGATACACCAAAAACAGCCGCCGGCCAGGACAGCGGTTTTCGTTTCTGACTGTGCCAGGGCCTGTGCTTGAGAGACGGCCAGGCAAACAAGCGAACACAGAACGGAAAAATGCTTCATATTGCGGACGTTAGACAAAGAAAAGGGCGATTTGTTCCCATGTTTTTCACTTGTCAGATAAACACGATCCTGAGATAAGCGTAGCCCTTAAACTAACAAGGAGTCGAACATGGTAAAATCAGCTGCGATACTGTTTGGATTGGTCTTCTTAGCTGTCGGAATCCTGGGCTTTGTTCCTGCCGTGACCAGCAACGAAATGCTGCTCGGTATATTTCATGTGAACACTGCCCATAACTTCGTCCATCTTGCTTCCGGAGTAGTTTTTCTCCTGTGCGGGATGGCGGGACCCGGCCCCGCGCGAATGTTTTTCAAGATATTCGGCATCGTCTACGGCCTGGTGGCAGTGCTCGGATTCATGAAAGGCGACGGGCTGTTGCTCGGCATGGTTTCCAACAATACCGCCGATACCTGGCTGCACGTGGTGCTGGCGGCAGCAATGCTGTTTCTCGGGTTCGTCGCCAAGGATTCGGCGACGGCCTAACCGGCCTCTAGTGAAGTGTCGATTGGCGAGGTGACCAAACCGCCTCGCACCGGCCGGGCTTTCTCGCGATTGCTTGAGCCGCCGTCCTACGTCGAACCCCTCGATCTCAGCGGCATCTTCGGCCGAAGCGCCCCCCTCCATGTCGATCTTGGCTGCGGCGAAGGCACTTTTCTCTTTCAAATCGCAGCGCAGAAGCCCGACAAAAACTTCCTTGGCATAGAACGCATGTTAGGGCGAGCTCATAGCACAGCACGCAAGGCGGAAAAAATCGCGAACCTTCGCGTGCTGCGGATGGAAAGCTCTTACGCGATTCGCTATCTTTTGCCGCCGGGTTCGGTGGAACAATTTTATCTTCTGTTTCCCGATCCATGGCCGAAACGGCGGCACCAGCGGCGACGCGTCGTTACCGATGATTTCCTGGACGCAATCCACGAAGCCTTGGCGGACAATGGCAAGCTACTAGTCGCCACCGACCAGCTTGATTACTTCGAGCAAATCAAGGAACTCACCGCCGGCAGATCGGATTTTGCGACAAGGCCCGCGGATCATGTCGATCTTCCGCGCAGCAAATTCGAAGTTAAGTTCCAGGAACAACGTATTCCGATCTACCGGCTCGAGCTGCGAAAGATCTCGCCGGTCATATAAGCCCGCGCTTCCCAATCGTTAGGCCGAAAACGTAATCTCACCGCGCCGCTTTCATCCTGACGAAAGAGTTTAATGCCCAAAGCGTTCACCCGGTTCGCCCAATCTTCACTGATGTGTTCGGAATAGGGAAAGTCGCGGGACGTGGCGATGATCAGACGGGGACTAACGGCCTTCAGGAAGCGGTCGGAACTCGAACACGCGCTGTGATGTTTGCCTTTGACCAAAATGTCGCTGCGCAAGTCGACGTTCGCCTCCAGCAACGCTTGTTCGGTTGAATCACCGCTGTCTGACATTATTAATATACGCGCATTCGGCGTGGCCAGTTGCACCACCAGGGATTGATCATCGGCGCTTGGCTTGGAAAAGCCCGCCGGAGGAAACAGAACTCGCGCAATGACTGCGTTCGACAATCGAAATTCAGCATTGCCGCTGAGATTTGTTAGTGCGACACCGGATCGCTCGAAGTTCGCGCGCAGCCGTCGATGCAAACTGGATCGATCAGGCGCAGGATTATCGATCACCTCCGGTGGACCATAGTCGGAAACGACCCGGGCCGCGGCTCCGATGTGCTGGGCGTCGCCGTGACTGAGAAGAAGACCATTCAATCGATTCACTCCCAGTGCGCGCAAATATTCGCGAACCACGCGCTCGTAATCACGTTCGTTACCGCAATCGAACAGCCAGCTCTTGCCTTCGGTTCTTAAATGAACCGCAGCGCCCGAGCCCATGTCGAGAACGTCCATTCTCAATTGAGTTCGGTCGGGCCATTGGGTCTCTCCAAGATAAAAATGACCGGTGGGCACCTGCGCGAACAAATGGACAATGGCAATAACGCAACGCGCCAGCACCCAGTTCGCATTATTGAACACGAGCGATAGCCCCGCGATCAGCGGCGCAGATACCAGGCTTAACAAGGCAATCGCCAAAACAAAAAACGCAATTGGCACGACGATAAGATTGGCCAGGAGGGAGATCGGCGCGATTAAATGAAAATACCAGAGAATCAGGATGACCGATCCAATCCACGCTGCCGCAGAGACAGCCGCTCCGTGCGACAGCGCAAGTGCTCCGGAATGGAATGCTTTTCTTGGTGCGGACACGAGGCTCTTCGGAAGAAACGGATCGGTTGCCAGTTGCTGCCCGGCGATCTCTGAAATGGGATCAACCAGCAGCACGATCGCGCCGACTACCGCAAATGAAAGTTGAAAGCCGGTCGCAAACAGCTCGTTCGTATTCCACGACAGCAGAAAGAAAGCGGCCGCGGCCAGGCTGTTTAACGCAAAAACCTTTCGTTCGAAAAATAAACCTCCGAGAAGAATCGACGCCATGATTGCCGCGCGTACGCTCGAGACGTGCAGGCCCGTAACCGTGGCGTAAAACAGCAACAGCGGGATGATCAAGCCCGCCGCCAGCTTTTTCGATAACTGTCCTGCCGTGGCCAATACCCACAGCAAACGGGCCACAATTCCTACATGGAGACCGGCAACTGCAAATAGGTGAAGGGTTCCCGTTTGCTGAAATGGATCCTCAATGTCTTCCGGTGTCCGATGCCGCAACCCGAGCACGATCCCGCTCAGGAAATTTTGCACGTCCGGCGAATCCTCCAGGCCGCGACAGAGCGCTTTCTGCATCCACCGGCGCGAGATTTGCGCCGCACGCAAAATCGGGTTTCCGCCGTTGTGTCCGAGAATGACGCTATTCTCGGAGTACCTAACGAATAATTGGCGGTAAACATCGTGCCGGGAAAGATACGCTCGCATATCGAACTGGCCCGGGTTGCGCGGTGGCTCGATAGCCTCGATAACTCCGAACAATTTCAATTCATCGCCAAATTGCGGTTGTCCCCGCCAGCGAACGAAAATGGTTGCATCAGTCGGCCAGATTTTACCTTCCGCTTCGAGCGATCGTAATCGCATGAGAAACGTGGCGAAGCCGTTGGCCGCGAACTTCGGCTCGGTAAGAACTTCACCGCTTACCGTGGCCACGCGCGATTTTTCTCCCAATAATGACGCCAGTCGCATTCCTGGGGTTCCTATCGATCGAACATTGTGCAGGACGAAGAAGCCGCAGCCAACCAGCACATAGATCAGGATCGGACGAGGCCACCAAAACAACACAATCGCGAGAACCGCGATTGTTGTGGCTGATGGGAGAACCCAAGAAGGCGGCAGGGGGACTAGATCACCTAACAAAATCCCCAGCATTGCCGCCGCAGCCAGCCCAACGAATGGTTGGCGCGGCATCCTGGGAAATTTCATTCGACGCAGATTAGGCGGAATGCCGGGCGCTTCTCAATTGGAAATCAGATGCAGGAATCGCCACCGCACCGTATTTTTGGCGGTGCAGGATCTCTTTGGTGAACAGAAAGAAGATGTCGATCTTGGGGCCAGTCCGGCCCGGACCGATCCCAATGCTCCGCTGGCCGCGCGCATGCGGCCGCGAACTCTCGAGGAATTTATCGGCCAGGAACACATCCTCGCCCCCGGCAAACTGTTGCGCCGGGCAATCGAAGCCGATCGTTTGCCGTCCGTAATCTTTTCCGGTCCGCCGGGGACAGGCAAAACGACACTCGCGCATGTCATCGCCGCCCTGACGAACTCGAAATTCATCCGCCTCAGCGGAGTGGAAAGCAACGTCGCGGAAATGCGGCGGGTGATTGCGGCAGCAGCGAACCGGAGAAACACCTCCGGGCAAAGAACGATCGTTTTCATCGACGAGATCCATCATTTTAATAAAGCGCAGCAGGATATTTTGCTGCCCGACGTCGAAAGCGGGAACCTGCGATTGATCGGGGCGACCACTTATAACCCGTTCTTCTACGTCAACAGCGCACTGGTTTCGCGTTCGCAGGTTTTTCAACTGGAACCGCTTCGGGTCGAGCAACTCGAACACTTGATCGATCGCGCGCTGGCCGACACGGAACGCGGTCTTGGGAAATATAAGGTCCGCATGGACCCGGACGCGCGTCGGCACCTGGCAAAACTCAGCGACGGTGACGGACGCAAATGTCTCAACGCGCTGGAAGTCGGCGTGCTCACCACGCCTCCTGACTCAACCGGCGCGATTCATTTCACGCTGGCGGTGGCGGAGGAGAGCATCCAGCAGAAAGCGGTCGTTTACGATAAAAAGGGCGACGCGCACTACGATACGATCAGCGCGTTCATCAAATGCATGCGTGGATCCGATGAAGAGGGCGCCATGTATTGGCTGGCGAAAATGTTGCACGCGGGCGAAGACTTCCGGTTCATCGCGCGCAGAATTGTGATCTTCGCCAGCGAAGACGTGGGCCTGGCGGATCCCGAAGCGCTTCCGCTGGCCATCGCGACCCAGCAAGCTGTTGAGTTCGTCGGCTTGCCGGAAGCGCGGATTCCCCTCGCCCACGCCACGGCCTATATGTGTCGCGCCAAAAAAAGCCGCGAAGCCTACGATGCCCTCAACGCCGCGACCGATAAAATCGAATCCGAACGAACGCAGCGCGTGCCGGAGCGTCTGAAAAATAAACATTTCCCCGTTAATCCGGAATCATGACCGCGGATTGCGGGAGCGGCGCAACCACGAACGCCGAGGCTAAGAATAATTCCTCGGAACAGTTGTTTTCGCGTCTGCATCCGCGGCTTGCCAAATGGTTTCGAAAAACTTTCGAAACGTTTACTGAGGCGCAACTGCTCTGCGCTCCAGCAGTGCTGAACACAAAATCGGTTTTGCTGACCTCGCCGACCGGAAGCGGCAAGACCCTGGCGGGGTTTCTCGGGGTATTCGATTTCCTGTTACGCAAGATGGACCCGCCTTCGCTAAACCGCTACCGCGCGGCAGGCACCGGCAAACCGATCGACGGCGTGCAATGCATTTACGTTTCGCCGCTGCGCGCACTCGCTTACGACATCGAGAAGAATCTACGCGCTCCCATTGCCGGGATGAGGCTCAACAAGTCCCTGACGATTCATCTTCGCACCGGCGACACAACACAAACCGAACGGGCAAGGTTTCGAAGAAACGGAGCGCACTTTCTGGTAACCACTCCGGAAAGTCTCGCCGTCATGCTGGCCCAGGAAAGTTACGTCACCCACTTGCGGCATTGCCGGTTCGTGATCGTAGACGAATTACATTCGTTCGCTGGGAATAAACGTGGAGCCGACCTGACAATCGCCCTGGAGCGACTCGAAGCGACGCGACCGGCCGGCAATGAGCTGTGTCGCATCGGGCTATCGGCGACCGCAGCGCCACTCGATACCCTCGCTAAATTTCTTGTCGGAAAAGATCGACAATGCCTGGTGGCCGAGGCCCAGGTGGAGCGACGATCGATCGTCGAAGTTTATTCGCCAATCCGGCGCAACCCATATCCGCCGGCGGGTTATACCGGCTCTCGTCTTTACGAAGAGCTGGCCGCCCTGATCCATCGCCACCAGTCTGTTCTTGTTTTTACTAATGTTCGTTCCGCGGCCGAACAGATCGGATTGCGCCTGAAAGAACTCCTGCCGGAGCTCGCCGACCAGATCGAAACCCACCACGCTTCGTTAGACCGCAGTGTGCGGCTGGAGGTAGAAGACCGGCTGAAGAATGGCGAACTGCGAGCCGTCGTTTGTTCCACCAGTCTCGAGCTGGGGATCGATATCGGCGCGGTGGACCTGGTGGTGATGATCGCCACGCCGAAAGGGGTGTCACGAGCGATTCAACGAATCGGGCGTTCCGGGCATTCGTTAAACCGAACCAGTCACGGTGTTTTGGTCGCGACGAACGTGGGCGACCTGGTCGAAGCAACGGTAACGGCAAAACTCGTGCGCGAGCGTGTTCTCGATCCCATCCGAATTCCCGATAAACCATATGACGTTGTCGCCCAGCACATCGTAGGTGCCGCCGCGCTGGGCCCAGTCGAAATCGATCGGCTGTTCGACCTGATCACGAGAGCGTGGCCGTTTCGCGATCTTACCCGAGGTGAATTCGACAAAATCCTGAACTACCTCGAGGGCGGCGGCGAATCGCTCGCGAACCAATACGCCGGCGTGTTTGGGAAGATAAAGATCGACGCTAAGCAAGTCACCCTCGCCACTCCCCGTGTCGGACGGGAGTTCCTGGTCAACATCGGGACCATCGTCTCGGAGGGAATGGTGGATGTCCTGTTGAAACGGAGACGTTTGGGAGCGGTCGAGGAAGGTTTCGTAAAACAACTCCAGGTTGGCGATCTGTTTATCCTGGCCGGCCGCGTTGTTAGGCTCATCGAGAGCGGTGTAAACGAAATCTACGTTGAACGCGCCGACGGCCGGCTGCCCACTGTTCCGCGCTGGAACACGGCGAAAATGCCGCTCACATCCGGACTGGCCCGCGCCGTCCGCGAACTACGGACCCGGCTGGCCGATCGGCTGCAAGATCAACCTGCCGATTCGGTAGAATGGCTGGTGGAGAATTATGATGTCTCGGTGGCCAACGCCCAGGCCGTGGTCGAGCAATTCCGCGCACAGGAATCTGTTTCTGAGATCCCGGTCGGCACCAAAATGTTAATCGAACTTTATCGTGACGAGTCTCGATCCCACTATTTTTTCCATTCACTGATCGGCCGCAGCGCCAACGATGCGCTATCGCGTATTGTCGCCTGGCGCGTGAAACAGCGAATCGGCGGCAATGCGCTGGTTACGATCGACGACTACGGTTTCCTCCTGACGCTGCGACCCTTTCAGGAAATGCCGATCGAGGATTGGAGGCTTTGTTTTGAGCGCGAAGGCGCGGAGGAAGATCTGGCGAGAGCGTTGCGCGGGTCGCAACTCGTAAAATGGCAATTTCGCGGCGTCGCCCAGACCGGGCTGATGGTACCGCGCAATTTGCCGGGCCGGGAGCGCAAGTTGAAACAGATGCATTGGAGCGCGGAAGTCCTGTTTCGTGTGTTGGAACAACACGAGCCGAACCATCCCCTTCTCCGGGAAGCCTACCGGCAGGCAACGCATACGTTTCTGGACGCCGAAGCCGCCTGCGAATTTCTCGATTCGGCTGCGACCCTGGACTGGAAACTCCGCGAGCTTCCGGCGATCTCGCCATTTTCATTTCCGATTTACGCCAGTGTCATCAAGGAGTCGATGATGCTGGAAGACCCGGCGGCGGCGCTTGAACGCATTTATCACGAAATGTTCGCGCGTGTGGAAATGGTCGGCTCGCGAAAGATTGTTGCCTGACTAAAACGAAAGAGGGTGGACCTTGCGATCCACCCCCTGGCCTAACCGTCCGCAGTCTGGTGCTTCTCCCTAGCTCTTACTCTGCGAGACGACTTCGTTGAGTTTGAAGATCGGCAGGAACATCGCAATCACGATGCCGCCAACAATCACACCCAAAAACACAATCAGCATTGGCTCGATCAACGAGGTCAGGGCATCGAGCATGGCTTCGATTTCTTCGTCCCAGAAATCCGCCATCTTCTCGAGCATGCTGTCGATCTTGCCGGTGGCTTCACCCGCCGCGACCATTCGCAATAGCATCGGGGGGAAAATTTTCTTCTTGGAAAGCGCGACCGAAAGATTGTCGCCTTTCTCCACGTCATCACTGACCGAGCGAATACTGGTTTCGATCACGTGGTTGCCCGACGATCCGCCGACAATATCGAGAACCTCGAGGATCGGCACACCGCTGCGGATCAACTGGGCGAAGGTGCGTGAGAATCGCGACATGGCGATCTTTCGAGCCAAAGGACCGAACACCGGCAACTTTAGTTGCCAGCGATCCCACAATTGCTTGCCTCGCTTCGAGCGCATGAAACTGCGGAGGCCGAAGATGCCTGCGACGAGACCGCCGAGGAGGAAATACCAGTTGCCGCGAACAAACTCACTCGTGTCGATGAGGAACTGAGTGGGCGCGGGCAATTTTGCGCCGAAATCCTTGAAGATCTCGCCAAAGATCGGGACGACCCGGACGATCAGGAATGTCGTAATCGCGAAGGCAATGCTGACTACAATGACGGGATAAGTCATGGCTGACTTGACCTTCTTGCGCAGCCTGGCACTGGCTTCGAGGAAGCCGGCTAACCGGTCCAAGATTTCTGCAAGCAAACCGCCGTGCTCGCCTGCTTTCACCATGCTCACAAACAGGCGATTAAAAACACGCGGATGTTTGGCGAGGGATTCGTGGAACGTTTCGCCGCCCTGCACCCGTGTCGTAATGTCGCTGATAACAAAGCGCAGGTTGCGCTGGCGTTTGGCGTCGCATTGATCGTAAAGCGCCGTCAACGCTTGAACGAGCGAAATACCAGCCTCGATCATCGTGGCCAGCTGTCGGGTAACCAAAACCGTGTCGGTTTCTTTGACCGACCAGATCTTTTTGCGGGATTTGCTTGCGTCAGCCTTCTTTTGAAGAGAGAGGACCATGAGCCCGCGGCTCATGAGGCTGGTTACGGCATTATCTTCGTTAAGAGCGTCTTGGATTCCGGAGACGATGCGTCCGGAAGCGTCGCGAGCTTGGTAGGAGAAGGTGATCATAGGGAGTTATGTTTCTAAGGTTTGCTATATTTTCTATAATCTTCATAGCAACTAGGATGCCACCCTTGTTCTCCCCCTCTTTTTGCTTCAACATCCCCCTATGTCGGCCAAGGCAGTCCCACACATGATGGCTGAATCCCCGCCGGCCACTTCATTTGTTCGATTCCTGCAGCTCATTCGCTTTTCGCACACGGTGTTCGCCCTGCCCTTTGCTCTCGGGGCACTCGTCGCCGCTGCTAACGGGTGGCCGTCGCTTCGCGTGTTCCTGCTGGTCTTGCTTTGCATGGTTTTAGCCCGGACCGCTGCAATGCTGTTCAACCGGTTGGTGGATTGGTCCCTGGACCAGCGCAATCCCCGGACGGCTTCCCGCCACCTGCTGATGCCCAAATCGGCTGCGTGGTTTTGCTTTTTCGCAAGCGCCGCAGGATTCCTCGTCGCGGCCGCAATGATCAACCGGTTGACTCTGCTCCTGTCACCGATCGCACTCGCGATTGTTCTCTTCTATTCTCTGACGAAACGCTTCACGGCGGCGACCCACTTCTTCCTCGGTCTCGCCCTTGGCATCTCGCCGATGGGCGCGTGGATTGCCGAGACTGGACACCTCGATGTTGCACCGGTCATTCTCGCGGTTGGGGTGATTTTCTGGGTGGCTGGTTTCGATTTGATCTACGCGACCCAGGACTACGAATTCGACCGAAACGAAAAAATTCGCTCGCTGGTGGTAAAGATTGGCATCCAGCCAAGTTTGCGACTTGCCCAATGGCTGCACCTGATGGCGCTGGTGGCGATTGTTTTGTTCGGTTTTTCTGCCGGGCTCGGAGCGATCTATTTCTGCGCTATGCCTCTGCTGGCCGGAATCCTGTTTTTCGAGCATCGCAGCGCGAGAAAATTGGATCTCGCGGGGATCAATCGCGCATTTTTCCAGAGCAACGCACTGGTGAGCGCAATTTTTCTGGTGGCCGTTTGTCTCGATCGACTTCGCTGATCAGCTACATCGCGTTGAGTTGCTCGACCCGCTTTTGGTGACGCCCGCCTTCGAACGGCGTCTCCAGCCAGATCCGCACAATCTTGAGCGCCATTTCCTCGGCGATCACGCGCTCGCCTAACGAAAGAACATTGGCATCGTTGTGCTGGCGTGACAGACGCGCCGTCTCTTCGTTCCAGCAAAGGGCGCAACGCGCACCGTGGACTTTATTGGCGGCCATCGCTTCGCCGTTGCCCGATCCGCCAAACACAATGGCGCGATCGCATTCGCCGCTTACCGCAGCCTTCGCGGCTGGGGGGATCCAAACCGGATAATCAACCGCTTCTTCGCTGAAGGTTCCGCAATCTTTCACTTCGTGACCTAACGATTCGAGCAGGCGCTTGACGGATTCCTTTAACTTGTAGCCCGCGTGGTCGGTGCCGAGTGCGATTTTCATCAGTTATTCTCCATGCAGTTTTGCCAGCTCGCGCCAGACCTGGCGTTCGCGGTCGGTAATTTTCTTCGGGATGTCGATCTGCACATCGACATAAAGATCGCCGCGCGCGCCTGCGCTGTTGGGCAAACCACGTTCCCGCAGACGAAACCGCTGACCGCCGCGTGTTCCGGCGGGTATTTTCAATCGAACGCTGCCTTCCAGCGTGGGCACTTTCGCGTCGGTTCCGAGCACCGCCTGCCACGGCGGAACTTTCAATTCGTGAACGAGGTCGCTGCCCTCTACCGAAAAATCCGGATGCCTGGCCAATCGCACGCGCAGGAAAAGATCGCCGCTTTGGCCGCCGCCTTCCCCTGCCTCGCCCTGTCCGGCAAGTCGAATGCGCTGGCCCTCATGAACACCGCGCGGAATTTTCACCTGGTAGGTCTCGACCCTGTTCGACGTCGCTCGTCGAAGTGAAACGGTCCGCGTCGATCCGTGAAGCGCTTCCTCGAGCGTAACCATGATGTCGGCTTCAACGTCGGTTCCGCGTTCAGCCGTAGCCTCGCGTCCGCCAAAGCCACCAAAGGCCGATCGTCCGCGGCCGCCACCGAAGAACGCTTCGAAAAAGTCGCTGAACCCGGTGCCGCCAAACTCAAACTCAACACCGCCATTGCCGCCGCCCCATTGGCGAAAACTTCCGCCGCCGCCGCCTGGACGTTGAGTTCCCCATCCCGGTGGCGGTTGAAATCCGCCCGGCTGGTTCCAATCCGCGCCTAACTGATCGTATTTCTTTCGCTTCTCCGGGTCGCTCAGCACTTCGTAGGCTTCGTTGATCTGCTTAAACTTTTCCTCCGCGGTCTTTTTGTCCTTGGCAACGTCTGGGTGATATTTTCGGGCGAGCTTGCGGAACGCACTTCGGATCTCGTCCTCGCTCGCTGTCTTCGAAACGCCCAGTGTTTCGTAGTAATCTCTGAACTGCACTGCCATGCTGGCTAACCTTGTGCCTCCGCGCAATTCGCGCAACCTTCACTCTCGATGCGCGACGTCGGCAAGCTCATCACATTGGTCGGAATCGTGACCACGCTCGTAGGTCTGTTCCTGTGGAGCGGCCTTGCTCCCCGCTGGCTCGGCCGCCTTCCCGGTGACATCCGGATCGAGCGCGAGCATTCGGCTTTTTATTTCCCGATCGTCACCTGCATCATCGTCAGCATCGTGCTGAGCCTGATTATGTCGATCTTCCGGCGTTGATGGCGGAGGTCTCCGCACAAAAGCGCCTCAGCCGGCATGTCGCCCGGTTGATTCAATGCCGGCGTTGCCCGCGTGTCGTCCCGCCACCTGTGTCCGGCGGCGCCGTTCTCAGCGAGGTGATGATCATCGGACAAGCGCCAGGCGTTCGTGAACCGGTACTGGCGCGGCCGTTTGCGCACACCGCCGGAAAAACTCTTTTCCGGTGGTTCGAACAATTTTGCGCTCTCGACGAAACGACGGTGAGATCAAAAATTTATTTCGCGGCGGTCATCCGGTGTTTCCCCGGGAAAGCGGCCGGAGGCGGAGACCGAATCCCGGCAACGGACGAAATTCGTAACTGCGCTTCGTGGCTGAACGACGAGTTCGAAATCGTGCGACCACGTCTGGTCATTCCAGTTGGCCGCCTCGCGATTGGTCAGTTCGTTCCGTGCGAGAAACTTGAACAAGTCATCGGCCGGAAATTCCAAATGCGGCGCGCGAACCAAAATGTCGACCTTATCCCACTACCGCATCCTTCGGGGGCGTCGCCGTGGCACAAGCTTTCGCCGGGAAAGGAGCTTCTCGGGAAAGCGATGCGGAAGATTTCGCGCCATCCGGCGATCCACAGACTGAAGGCAGATTTGTAGGGCGTTTGATTCGCGCGCGCCAGCGCGCTCAGCCCTTCGGGCCTAGGTCCATGTCGCTCGGCTCCCGCCGGCTCCATTCTCTGAAACGCCGGTTGCGGCGGCTGACACAGCCGCCCTACAATAGATCATGCCTTCGCCACTGCGCGTCACAGTTTGGAACGAAAATGTTCACGAACGGGCAAACCCCCTCGTTGCGAAGATTTACCCCAATGGCATTCATGGATGCATCGCCGATGCGCTGAAAAACGACAAACAACTCGACGTTCGAACCGCAACGCTCGAGCAGCCCGGACATGGCCTAACGGAAAAAGTTCTGGATGAAACGGATGTCCTGATGTGGTGGGGCCACGCCGCCCACGGAAAAGTTGAGGAGGCAATTGTCGATCGCGCGATCAAACGCATCTGGGAAGGAATGGGGTTCATCGCACTGCATTCGGCGCATTATTCCAAGATTTTCAAACGTCTTATGGGCACGAGTTGTTCGCTAACCTGGCGCGAAGCCGGAGAAAAGGAACGTCTCTGGGTCTGCAACCCCGGGCATCCGATCGCGCGCGGCATCGACCGTTATTTTGAGATCGAAAATACCGAGATGTACGGCGAACCGTTTGCGGTTCCCACCCCCGACGAAACGATCTTCCTTTCGTGGTTTGAAGGCGGCGATGTGTTTCGCTCCGGGTGCACTTGGAAACGTGGCAACGGCAAGATCTTCTACTTTGCGCCCGGCCACGAGATTTATCCCATTTACTTCAACCCGACAGTCCAACTCGTTTTACGGAACGCTGTTCACTGGGCCGCGCCGGATGGAACGCGGTGGATCGACAGTTGCCCGCAAATTCCCGCCGATAAAGCCGCTGAGCCACTTGAAATCAAAGGCCCGCGCATGCACAAAGAAGGCGAAGAAGGTTTTCGATAAAAACATGGATGCAGCCAAAGTTCTAACTCGCGCCGAAGTTCCCGACTCCGACAAGTGGGATCTAACTCACCTGTTCAGCGATGTCGGCAAATGGCAGGAGGACTTTGCGTGGGTCCAGCAGACGTATCCACGATTGAAGGAATGGAAGGGTAAAATCGCGTCGTCAGCAAAGTCGTTCGCCGATTTGCTGGAATTCGAAAAGACGATCGATCTCAAACTGGAGCGACTATTTCACTTCGCTTCGCTTCAACTCGCCGAAGACAGCGCGAACAACGACTACCTGACGCGTATCGGACAACTGCAGAATCTTTACACCGAAATCTCCGAAGCGGCGGCGTTCGTTGTTCCTGAAATCCAAGCGATCGATGACGAGACGTTTGCAAAACTCGCGAACCACGCAGCACTGAAGGAATGGCAAATCAAGCTGCACAAGATCCGGCGTCTAAAGCCGCACGTGCTTTCAGAACCGGAAGAGCGGCTGATGGCACTCGGCAGCGTTGCTCTCGGCGGTTACGACGACACCTTCTCGCAACTCACCAACGTCGACATGAAGTTTGGCGCGCTGGTCGATGTCGACGGTCGGGAGAAACCGTTAACGCAAAGCACGTTTAGCTCTTTCTTGTTGAAGCGGGATCGCGAGTTGCGGCGCCGGGCTTTCGAACAATTTTACGAAGAGTTTCAAGACCATCAATACACACTCGCGTCATCGCTGGCCTATTCCACCAAGGTCGATGTCTTCCGGGCGCGCGCGAGAAATTATCCCAGTGCGCTGGAGGCTTCACTTTTCAGTGACGACGTGCCGCTCAGCGTATACGACGGGCTGATCGCATCGGTTCGGGAGGGCATTCCAGTTTTGTTGCGCTACTACGAACTCCGCCGCCGCGCGTTGAAGATCGACAAATTACATTCCTACGACACCTACGTGCCGTTGGTGGCGGAGATCGAAACGCGGATCAGTTTCGATGAGGCGATCGAAAAAGTGATCGCGTCGCTGGCCCCGCTCGGAACTGAATACGTCGCCGCGTTAACGGAAGGCCTGCGCGGGCGCTGGTGCGATCGATATGAAACCAAGGGCAAACGGAGCGGTGCCTTCTCGTCATCCAGTTATGGGGCTCCTCCTTACATCCTCATGAACTACAAGGATGATGTGTTTGCCGATGTCTATACCTTGGCGCATGAGGCCGGTCATTCGATGCATACCTGGTTCGCGCAAAAGGCGCAGCTCTTCCAAGATTACGATTACCCGATATTCCTGGCTGAGGTCGCATCCACCTTTAACGAAGAGCTGCTCACCCATTTTCTGCTGGAGCAGACGACCGACCGGAAGATGCGCGCTTACATTATCAACCGGCAAATCGACGACCTCCGCGGAACGCTCTTCCGGCAGACAATGTTTGCCGAATTTGAGAAAGTCATTCACGCAATTGAGGAACGGGGCGACGCCCTGACTCTCGACGTTTTCAAGGCGGAATACCGGAAACTGCTCGACGCCTATTTCGGCGACGCCGTCGCGATCGACCCGCAACTCGAGCTTGAATGCCTGCGAATCCCGCATTTTTACAGCGCCTTCTATGTTTACAAATATGCGACCGGGATCTCCGCGGCGGTGGCGCTATCGCAGCGCGTTCTCGCAGGCGAAGCGGGATCGGTGGAAAAATACCTTGGGTTCCTTCGGTCCGGCGGCGCGAAGTTTCCTATCGAGACGTTGCAAGCCGCCGGTGTCGATATGCGGACCTCTGCGCCGGTGCAAAGCACATTGCAGCTGTTCGAAAAACGGCTTGGCGAGCTGGATACTCTCTTATTATAGAGGTTTGTTTTGATTTAGGCGGCGGAAACGGCCGCGCGCCCGATTGGCAAGCGCCCTGCTAAATCGTTATGCGTGGATTATCACAGGCAGCTCAGGGCAGCATGCGGGTATGCCGAGCTCGGAATGGATCGCGAGTCCGTCGGCGAGCTGGACGAGATCGAGCCACGTTTTCAAAATCGCCCCGAAGTGCTTCAGCTGCGCCTTCATCACCTGATGCGCCGAAAAAGTTGGACCCGCGCTCTTACCATCAGCCGAAAACTTTGCCGAGTGGCGCCTGATTGCGGCGCCGGATTTCTGCATGCCGGATTTTGTTTGCATGAGCTCGGAAAAACAGCCCAGGCAAAGGAACTTCTGTTGAAAGGACCGGTCGCGCTTTTGAAAGAGCCCATTTACTACTACAACATGGGATGCTACGACGCGCTCCTCGGCAACGTCCAGGAAGCCACCGAAAATCTTCGCACCAGCTTCAAGATGGACGCCACATTTCGCGAACTGGCCAAAAAAGATCCCGACCTGAAGGCCGTTCGGGCTTTGCTGTAAGTTGGAGGGACACGCTCCGCCTGCCGCGCCATAGCCTTGGCGAGGGCTGGTCGTGTCCCCAGTAAAATTTGGACGGTCCGAGCCGGACTGGCATTTCAGAGGTCGGCCCTCCAATGTTGACGAATGCAGCTAGATGTCGAAAAGCTTCGTCTGCGGCTGGGAAAGCTCTTTCAGGAAAATTTCGAGAAACTTGACGAGCTCGGCGCGGCTGTCTCGATCTGGCAGAACGGACAACTGGTCCTCGATGTCGCCGGCGGTTACCAGGACGCACATCGCGAAAAACCCTGGAGCAATAACACTCTCGTCCTCATCTGGTCGGCTACAAAAGGACTCGGCAGCGCCTGCATGCTGCATGCGTTGCAACAGCACGACATCGATATCGAACAGCCTGTAGCCGAGTTCTGGCCGGAGTTCGCGCAAAACGGCAAGGACGCGATCACGATCGCGCAATTGCTCTCACATCAAGCCGGCTTATGCGCACTGGATCGGGAGGTCGACGTCAGCGACTACGATGCGGTCGTTACGGCATTGGAAGCGCAAGCGCCGCTTTGGGCGCCGGGCACAGCTCATGGTTATCACGCTCGAACCTTTGGCTTTCTTCTCGATGAGTTGGTTAGGCGGATCACAGGCCAACCATTGAGCGTTTATTGGCGCAAAGTGTTCGGCGATCCACTCGCCCTGGATCTGTGGATCGGGCTTCCCGAAACGGAAAACTCGCGGGTCGCGACCATCTATGCCGCGAAAGTCGGCAAATCCGCCGAGCCCAAGACTTTTTATGCGGAGCTCGCCACCAAAGGGACCTTCGCCTGGAGGACGTTTACATCGCCGCGCGGACTGCATTCCGTGAGTGGCATGAACAATCCGGCTACTCGCGCGAAATCAATCGTCTCCTTCGGCGGGATTGGCTCCGCGCACGCCCTGGCGAAATTTTACGCGATGCTGGCTAACGATGGCAAATGGGACGGACAACAATATTTTTCGCCGAAGACCATCGATTGGATGAAGACGACGCTTGCCGACGGAATTGATCTCGTATTCCAGATTCCGAGCGCCTTTTCGGCTGGCTTCATGAAAGATTCGACACAATCGAGGCGTCGAATCTTCGGGCCATCGGCGATGGCGTTCGGCCATCCGGGCGCTGGTGGAAGCCATGCTTTTGCCGATCCGGACAACAGGATCGCTTTTGCCTACGTCATGAACCGCATGGAGCAGAGCGTCTTGCCTAACGATAAATCATTGCGCCTGGTTGACGGACTGTACGCCTGACGGGAATCTTATTCGCCAATAATCGTGACGTAGATTCTTCGCCGATGCGGATCGCGGCGGTGTTCGAAGAGGAATATTCCCTGCCATGTTCCGAGCTGAAGTTTTCCATCGGCGATGGGAATCGCTTCGCTGCTCCGCGTGAGCACCATGCGGATGTGGGATGGCATGTCGTCCGGTCCCTCGTCATCGTGTTCGTAATCGGCGTCTTCAGGTACAAGCTTGTCGAAAAATCGCTCAACGTCCCGACGCGCTGCCGGCGCCGCATTTTCCATCATAGTTAGGCTGCAACTGGTGTGTTGAACGAGCACCGTCACGAGGCCGCGCCGTATTTTGCATTTTGTGACACGCTCCTGGATCTGGTCGGTCATCTCGTACGTCCCCTTGCCGTGTGTTCGCAGCTCCAACTGCTCCTGGTGCAACTTCATGACCTGTAATCTAGGCATTGATCTTTGATTCGCGCGATGTCCTAGTAAAGCGAGCAATGCAAGACGACCTCGACCGCATCCTCATTCACGAGACGACGATCCTGAGCCGGCTTGATAATCTGGCCGCCCAGATCGTAAAGGATTACAAGGATCGCGAGCTCACCGTGATAGCGGTGCTAAACGGCAGCCTGATGTTCATGGCCGATTTGCTGCGCCGGATTCCGTTGCCGCTTACCCTGGACTGCCTGAGCGTCGCCAGTTATCACGGCGGAACGGAGACCAGCGGTGAAGTCATATTCAAACAGGTCGCCCTGCCCGACGTGGTCGATCGTCATATCCTCATTCTCGACGATATTCTCGACAGCGGTCATACCCTTGCTGCCATTTGCGAGAAACTTCAGACCGCGAATCCGCGCAGCATTCGCGTCTGTGTCTTGCTCAGCAAAAAGAAAAGGCGCGCCCGGGAAGTCGACGCTGACTACGTGGGGTTTGAGATCGAAGATGAATTCGTGGTCGGCTACGGCCTCGATTTCAGGGAACAGTATCGCAACCTTCCCTACATCGGCGTTCTTCGAAAAGACCTGATTCCCGAAGCCTAACCAATGAAGGTTCGGGCGCAGTTTTTCGCGCAACTACGGGACGTAACCGGCAAATTCCAAATCGATGTCGATCTTGCCGAGGGCGCAACGGTTGGCGATCTGCTCGAGCGAATTTACGAGCAATTTCCGTCATTGCGCGCACACGACAGGACCATCCTGATCGGCGCCGGCGTCGAATTTGTCGATCGCAATGACACGCTCCAGCCCGGCGAAGAAATCGCGATCATGCCCCCGGTGCAGGGCGGCTAATCGCGAAAGTTTTTGAAATTTGTCGCCACGCCGAAGTCGCGTCCCCGGACAAACTGGATCACGTCCTGCAACTCATCCTTCTTTTTCCCGGTGATACGCACCTGCCGGTCCTGCAACTGGCTTTGCACCTTGAACCCCTGCGATTTGATGGCCTGGATAATTTCCTTTGCCTTGTCGCCTTCCAACCCCTGGCGAATTTTCAATTCCTGTCGCGCATGTCCCATCGATGAAATTTCAGGATCAACCTGCTCGATATTCCGGAGGTCGACACCGCGCTTGGACAGTTTGCCAATGACAATTTCGCGTAAACCTTTCAGGTGTGATCCGTCGTCGGCTGTCAGGACGATCTTATCTTTTTCCTGAATGATCTCTGTTTTCGCGTTTTTAAAATCAAACCGGGCCGCGAGCTCCTTTCGCGCCTGGTTGAGCGCATTATCAACCTCCTGGTTGTCTACTTCCGAAACGATGTCGAATGAAGGCATGGAATTGATAATCTAGATTTTGGATTTCGTGGTGCCAATGCGTTTTTCGTTCCATAGGTTGACCAATCCCTTCCGAGTGGCCGTTCTCTGTGCATTCCTCGCGACGACCGCATGCCAGTCAGAGAAAGCGCGAGAACAAGCTTCACTGCGGAAAGCGCTCGTTCGCGAAATGCGCAACCACGCTTTTGAGAGCGCTGCTCCACTCGCGCGACGGCTGGTCAAGCTGGATCCGCACGACAATGTTGCCTGGAAACGATTGGTCCAGTCGGAGATCCGGTTGCACGATCTCGACGGGGCCGCTCAAACGCTCGCTGACTGGCGACGCAACGCCAGAACCCAATTGCCTCGAATGGATGAATGCGAGGGCGACATCGCGAAGGAAATGAGAAATCTCCTCCAGGCAGCGGCGGCGTGGCATAAAGCGGCCGTAGCGGAGCCCCGCCGCCATCGCGTTTTCGTTAAGCTGGCGATGCTGGAGCAGAGGCAACAACACTGGAATGAGGCGCTTGAAGCGTGGACAGGCTCGCTGAAGGCCAAGGATACGGCTGTTGCGCGGATTCATCGCGCCGCCGTAGAGCGCCGACTTCATATGTGGACGGAGGCTTTCGAGGACTTTCGTCACGCTCAAAAACTCGGCGCCGACGAGCCCGACGTTCATCGATGGACCAAGCTCTTCGAGAATATCGCGAAGTTTCTTCCCCAGATCCTGGAGTTAAATGCGCGAGTAGCCGCATTGCCGGGCGATGTCGGTTTGTTAGGTGACCGCGCCTTACTGTTCCTGCGCACCGGCGATCCCGAGATGGCGCTGGCCGATTGTGAAGAAGCCAATCGTATCGCTCCGTGGGCGATGCGACCGAGACTTTGTCGCGCTTTGGCTCTCTCCGCGCTTGGGCGAAGCAAAGAAACCGAAAAATTATTGTCGATTCGACAGCCGTTTAAGCTGGAAACGCTGCCCCCGGACTTTCTGGAAACCATAAGCCGGCTCGACTCGGCAATTTCCGTTGAGCCGCGGAACCCAGATCATTTCGCGATGCGAGCGTGGCAGCTTAATGAGGTCGGCCAACCCGCCCTGGCCCTGGAAGACGCTGATAAAGCCGCGCGTCTTGACCCGAGATCGGGCGGCGCCATCGCTGAAATCTCCTACGCCCTGACGAAGCTTGGCCGAACGGACGAGGCTTTTGAAAAGATCAAGCTGGCCACGGCGGTGGACGCGAGCGTGGCTTCGGCGTGGCAATATCGCGGCGAATTGGAAATGACTCGCGGCAACAACATGGCGGCTATTGAGTCTCTTTCCCACGCGTTAAACATTCAACAAACCGTCCCGGCCTTGCAGAAGAGGGAAGAATGTTATCGACGGGCCGGATTGCTCGCCCAGGCGGAAGAAGATCGCCGCACCTTGCAAAGGCTGACTTCCGGGCAGGCCGCTATGGATTCAAAGCATTGATCTGGAGATTTCCATTCGTGGCTTTGAGTTTGATCTCCGTCTGAGGCGAGCCGCCAATCAACGTATCGATCGTGCGAGATCCGGATTCCTCGACTTTGGATGGTGCCGCAAGGTTCGTTGCAATTTTCCCATTCACGGAAACCGCGAATAGATGCAAAGCGGCGCCAGTTGGAACACGCAGATTGCCGTTTCCATTCATTATTTCAGCATCAAGCGAGGATTTTGCGCCTTCCCACCAATCCCAAGTCGCGTCGAAACCGCCCTGCCCGACGGAAATGCGCAAATTACCGAAGCAGTTACGAAGAAATAACCGGCCGTTCCCGAGCTTCGTTTTTGTCATTCCACATCGCACACCATCGACCAGGATTTCTCCGTCACCCAACTCGACATTCAAATCGTTGCACGACACCGGCACGGTGATCACATAATCAACTGTGCCTGCTCGATCGCTCAAACCCCACTTCGGTTGAGTCGGGTATCGCGTATCGATGGAAATTTCGCCGGCGTTCCTTGAGACAGTCACCGCGATATCGGCAAGACGCGTCTGGGTGTAGGCTCGCTTTAATGCGCTGATTTTAACTTCGCCCGGCGGGCCACCATAAACGAGGATCGAGCCACCACGGTTTCGAATGATAATTTTTGCCGTGGCCTCGATCGGATAGGTTTGTTCGAAACCATCCCCCAGTACCGTGGTCGCACAGCTGTGCGGCGCCATCGCTGAGAGAGCATACGCGAGGATAAACAACCAAACGATGACTTTGCGCATCCGAATCCATAAGGATTCCGCCGAAAGGGTGCAGATTGCCAGACTAAAATTGCTATTCGTATCTCAGCGCGACCATCGGATCGACTTTCATCGCCCGTCGGGCAGGCAGGTAGCTGGCCACTAACGCTGCTCCGCTCAACAGTAAGATAACACTAATATAAGTGCTCACATCGGCCGATCCGACTCCGTACAGCAACGCCGTCATTAGTCTTGTCATGATCAAGGCACAGATTAGGCCGGCGCAAAGTCCAATACTTACGATGACAAGACTTTGTCGCAAAACCATGTGTAACATGTCAGTCTTTTGAGCGCCCAGGGCCATCCGGATGCCAATCTCCCGTGTTCGCTGGGTTACGTTGTAAGTGATCACACCGTAAATGCCGATCGCCGCGAGCGTCATTGCGACCCCGGCGAAGGTTCCCAGTAACATCATGTTGAAGCGAGGCTGTGCCAGAGTTGTTCCAATCAGCTTTTGCAAGGGTTCAAGGTTTGGAACGAAGATGTCGGGATCTATTTGATGGACCGCGCTGCGGACTGCTCCGTCCAGCCCGGCCACTGTTTGCAACGACGTTCGCAAGACGACGTTCACTCTCCGATTCGGATCCTGCTCGAATGGAATGTAAAATTCGGGGATCGGCTCAATCGCCAGCGACTCATGCCGCGTATTACCCACCACGCCGACAATCTCCAGCGAAGTTGGTTTAACCCGGGCGCTTCGGTCGAGCGTGATATGTTGGCCAATCGGGTTTTTCCCGTCAAAGAACCGGCGAACAAACGCTTCGTTAACCATTACGACCGGGACGGAATCTTTTTTGTCCTGTTGCGTGAAGTTCCGACCGGCGAGCAGCGGAATTTTCATGGCGCGAAAATAGTCGCCCAGGATCGTCAAATGCGAGGCGTTCGGATGATTCCCGGGACCGGGATCGGGCCGGCCGTCGATCCAGAAAGATGACGCTTGATCGTTTCCCGAAAACGGCAGCGGCATCGCGCCACCCGAGAGTTCGACACCGGGTATGCCGCGCAACTTTTCGTTAAGGCGCTCGAAGAATTCCAACTGCTTCTGGGGCGCATCCGAGTATTTCGCGCGCGGCACCACCATGTCCAGCGTCATCACCCGCGAAGGCTCGAACCCCGGATTGGTTTGGCGCAGGTTGGCGAAACTCCTGATCAACAGTCCTGCGCCGGCCAATAGCAACATGGAAAGCGCCACCTGGGCAATGACCAGCATTGCCCGCAACCGATGCGATTCCGGTCCCAAGGCCCCGCGATCACCCTCCTGAAGTGATTCGTTAACATTGGAACGCGAAACCTGCAGGGCGGGAAAAAGAGCGAACAGTAACGTGCTCAAAACCGCGACCGTTACAGTAAAAACAACGACAGGTGTGTTCACCTGAATCTCATCAATCCGCGGTAAATCCTGCGGACCAAACAATCTCAGCAAGTCGATTCCCCACCAAGCGAGCAGGAGTCCGCCGACCGATCCCAGAATCGCAAGAATGAAGCCTTCCGCAATTAATTGCCTAACGATCCTTGCCCGGCTTGCTCCAAGCGCGGTGCGAATGGCGATCTCCCTCCGCCGTTGGGTTGCCCGCGCCAAAAGGAGATTCGCGACGTTCGCGCATGCAATCAGCAGGACCAGGACAACTGCAGCCAGGATGGTAATCAATGCGGGCCGAACGTTGCCGACGATATCGTCATGCAATGGGATCGCATAATAACCGCGTCCATTATTAGTATCCTTGTATTCGCGAGCCAGTCTTGCCCCGATTGCGGTCATCTCCGCGCTGCTTTGTTTCAGTTGCACTCCGGATTTCAAGCGGCCAACAAGATGCAGAAAGTGCGATCCCCTCTCTTTAACGTTATCCGGAACCAGCGGATGCAGCGGTGTGAAATAGTCGCATTCAACACCGATCGGGAAATGATAGCCCTTGGGCATCACACCGATCACTGTGTAGGGGCGTAACGAACAAAGCAGTTCGCGTCCGATGATTTTCGGATCTGAGTTGCAGTAACGTTGCCACGCTTCGTAGGTGAGCACCATCACCCGCGAATCCACCGAATCCTCCTCGCGAATAAAACCGCGCCCCAAATAGGGAGCAACGCCGAGCGCGCGGAACATATCGGATGTCACCGCCAGCCCCGAAAGTTCACGCGATTCATCGCCCGTCCCCAGGACCGTCGCCGCTCGCGTATACGCGAACAGAGAATCCAAAGTCTGCGATTGATCCCGAAGATCGACATAATCCGGGTAGGAGCCCGTTTCGCGATCCGATTCCCCCTCGACCTTGCTCCACACGGACACAAGATGGCTCGGGTTGGGAAATGGAAGCGGCCGCAAGAGAACCGCGTCAATAACACTGAAAATGGCGCTATTTGCGCCGATTCCGAGAGAGAGCGTCACGACAGCGATCGCGACAAAACCCGGTGTCTTCAGTAAGACTCGAAATGCGTATCTAAGATCCTGTAACATAACTAATAGATCACTTGCATAAGATTATTCGGCGCGCAGCGCAATGACTGGATCGACCCGTGAAGCCCGACGGGCAGGCAGCCAGCAGGCAATTCCCGCGACCGCACATAAGACAACACTCCCCATTAGCCACGCCACGATATTCGGCGATGGCATCGCGGACCACTGGTTCTGCACAACGCGAATGGCGGCCCAAGTTATGATCGTAGCGATGCCAAATCCCATTGCCAAAAGCGCCACACCCTGTCGGGCGACCAATTGGATGAGTTGCCTCGCCGTAGCTCCCAAGGCACTGCGAATTCCAAATTCGCGTTGCCGCCTTGTCACTTGAAGTGAGAGAAGCCCGTAAAGACCAACTGCCGCGAGAATAAGTCCGAGCAGGCCAAAGAGAGAGACCAAAACGGAAAGGAAACGTTCGGTCGCCCACGAATTGGCAGCGGCCTTTGATAAGGAAATGATCTCATACGCTCCAAGCCGGCTGTCGGCGCGGCTCAACGCGCCTCGAAGGGCCTGGGTCATTGAATTGGAATCGTCGGCTGTTTCCGTTTCGACGACGAAAGTCATTTCATCGAACGTAGTCGCGACTCCGCGCGGCAACGGAATGCAAATGGTACCGACCACTTCGCCATCACGAGGATCGGCAATTGCCTTCGTATCGGCCACCACTCCAACGACCGTGTACCACGGCCGCGGCCCATCTAGACGGCCCTGCTTGACCCGCTTGCCCAGCGCTTCCTGGCCAGGCCAAAAACGTTTCGCGAACGATTCGTTCACAATACAAACAGGATCCGACTCAGCCCGGTCGGTTTCCGAAAAATCGCGTCCGCGCAAGAATGATTGTCCCACGGTCTTGAAATAGCCGGGATCTGTCCCGCGCAAGTAAGCGAAAAAATATCCGCGCGGTTCAGCCGGATGACTTCCTTCGGGGACACAACTCATCAGATTGCGCGCCGCTTCCATTGGTGACGGTGCGGTTACTGAAACCGAATGGACGCCAGGCAGAGCGCGCAACTCCGAGAGTGTACGTTGAATCGAAACCAGACGAAGCTCGGGAGAAGCAAACAGCCGATCGGAAAACATGGCATTGAAAAGCATGCGATGTTGCGTCGCGAATCCCCACGGTTGATTCGCCACATTTCGAAAATGCTGCGTCAGCGTCAGGCTCCCCATAAGCAGGACCGCGGCGACGGCGATCTCAGCGATAATGAGAACACTCAGAATCCGCTTCGCACCCCGGTCGAACGTCGTGCTCCGGCTGATGGTCTTAACCGCGCCGCGCAAATCCGTTCGCGCTGCCCGCCAGGCTGGAAGTAAACCGAACCCAAGACCAATGATCAGCATTGCACCCGTGGCAAAAGCAAAGACGGGCCAATCGATGCGAACACCAAAATCGAATTCACGGATGGCGCTGCCGGTGGAATCGCTTCCTTCGGGACTCAGGGCCACGAGCGCCGGCGTTAACCAGCTGGCGATCATCAAACCGCCAAGCGTTCCGATCAACGAAAGCAACACCGTTTGAGCCAGGCCCTGCCTAACTAGTCGCGACCGCGGCGCGCCCAGCGCCGATCGCAACGCCATTTCGCCTTCCCGCTCGATCGCCCGCCCCATCAAAAGGCCGGCAAAATTCGACGCGGTAACGAGTAATGCGCACAGCGCCGCGGCGGCGATGATCAGTAACTTGGGTCGCAAATCCATCACAAAACTGTCGCGCAACGGGAGAATTGCCGCCCGAGGTGGATTGTTCGGATCGGGCGCGGCTGCGTTAATGGCGGCACACATCCGAGCAACCGCTGCGTCTGCTTGGACTAACGACAAACCGGGTCGAAGCCGCACGACTCCATACATATAGTGGTTGCGCGGCCCGTTTGCCGAAAAGTTGAGGCCAAGCGGCAGCCAGATTTCCGCGCGGTAGGGATGACGAAACGTCCGCGGCATGACACCAACGATGACGTGCGGAGTATCATCAAGACGAATCGCCTGCCCGATCACATCGGTGCGCCCGCCCAGATTGCGCTGCCAAAAGTCATAGCCGACAATTGCAACTCGCGGCCCCCCGGGCTGGTCTTCTTCCGACGTAAAATTGCGCCCCAGCAACGGCTGGAGCCCTACCGTTTTCAAGAAATGCGAGTCAATGCGCGCGGCGGGGAAGCTTTGCACCGGCGAACCCGGATTTGATCCAAGGGTTACGCTTGCGCCAGTCGCGGCCCCGATCGATTCAAAAATACTCGCGCCATTGTCCCTCCATTGCCGGAGCGTGATCTCCGACATGTTGAGCTTGTCGGTGTTGGCTCCATCTTTATCGAATGTTTCGTAGACCCTCGCTAATCGATCCGCGTTGGGGAACGGAAGGGGCCGGAAGAGTACGGCATCAATAACACTGAAAATGGCGGTGTTCGCTCCGATCCCCAGCGCTAACGCCAGCAAAGTGCTGATCGTAAACGCCGGCGTCTTAAGCAACGTGCGGACGGCATATCTTAGATCGTTAAACATAAGATAAGTCGGCGCTACTCAACGCGCAGGGCTTTAATCGGATCGACGAGTGTCGCTTTTCGAGCGGGCACCAGGCAGGCAACGAGGGCTGCTGCCGCCAGCACCCCTAAAGTGGCACTCAGCAACAGCGGATTAAAGGCGGAAGTCTCGTACAAGAGCGACGTCAGCAATCGACCGAGCGCAAGCGCCACGGCGAGACCGGCGGCGAGACCGAACGCGACTGGTGTCATGCCTTGCGAAACAATGAGACGCAAAACGTCCATGGTTTGCGCGCCCAGCGCCATGCGTACACCGATTTCGCCCGTGCGCTGTTCGACGGTGTAGGCCACGGCCCCGTAAATGCCGACCGTCGCCAGAAGCAAAGCCACGCCGGCAAAAACCCCGAGCAGAATCATCATGAGCCGGGCCTGGCCCAGCGCCTGAGTCACCACTTGATCCATCGCTTGCGGCAATGCGATCGCAATCGCCGGATCAATCGTGTTGATCGTATTCTGCACTTGCCTGGTTACCGCATCCGGCCTGAATCCACTGCGCACCGCAATCGATAGGAACGGGAAGTTTTCCTGCGCATACGGCCGGTAGAACTCGACGTCATTCGCTTCGTTCAATCGCTGCGATCGGACGTCCGCGACAACTCCGACAATTTCGGCCGGCACACTGCCCCCGGTAATCAGTAACGTGTGGCCAACGGGATTTTCGCTGCCGAAAAGCTTCTTCGCCCCCGCCTGGCTGAGGATGATCACATTCTGGCGGCCTTCGACGTCGTGCTCATCAAAGTCGCGACCCGACAAAATCGGAATTCCCCAAGTCTTGAAATAGCCGGTGCTAATTTCGTGCGCCGGACAGGCAGGCCGCTTGTCGACTGGAGGAACATCGCCCTCAGGACGCGTGTAGAGGACCCGGCTGCCGCCATTCAGCGGAATATCACTGCTGAGGGAAGCAGTTTCGAATCCGGAGACGTTTCGCAGCGAACTAACAAGCTGTTCCACGAAATGCTGCCTCGACGCGATGTCGGGATATTTCCCCTGGGGCAAAGTAATAAAACCAACCCAAAGATTTTCCGATCGAAACCCGGTATTCTGCTTGCTAAGCCTAACGAAACTGCTGATTAACAACGCAGCACCGGCCAGTAATGTCACCGACAAAGCGACCTGACCGCCCACCAATATCTTGCGGAAGCGCTGTTGCCGGACGCTGCCACTCGTTCCACGTCCACCTTCTTTCAGTCCATCGACCAGGTCAGTGTGCGAGCTTTGCCATGCCGGATACAAACCCATCAGCAAGCCGGTCAGGATTGATAGCCCGATGGTAAATCCAAGCACCGGCATGGAGAAACCTGGTCCGGTGTAATTCGGTTCCAGCGGCAGAAAGTTCGCCGTGATTTTCGGAATCAGCGGGACCAGTTGCCACGCCACCAATGAACCGGCAATTCCGGCGATCACGCTAACCAGCAGACTTTCGAACACAAAAAGCCGGAGAATACTCGTTCGCGATGCGCCGAGGGCGACGCGTAATGCAATTTCCCGGCGACGTCCGCTAAAACGCACCAGCAACAGGTTGGCAACGTTGCTGCACGCGATCAGCAAAACGAACCCGACTGCAGCCAGCAACGTGGCGAACGCCGGACGCAAATTGCCACTGATATCTTCCGGCATCGGCTTAATCGTGGTGTAACCGTGACTGTCGATCTTGTCCGGATATTGCGTCTCATAACTATGATCGAGTGACGGCAACGCCGCGCGAACCTGGTCGAACGTTACGCCTGGTTTCGGTCTTGCAATGACGCGCAGGAATCCAGTGCCCCGCATGATGCGCTCATGTGAGAATCCAGGAAGTATAAACGGTTTGGTTGTCCAGACTTCCGCTGGCGGAGTCGCGCCAAACCACGCCGTCGGCTGGTTCGCCATTACGCCAACTATCGTGTGTGAAACACCGTCCAGCGTGATACTTCGACCAATCACGTTTGGATCGCTACCCATGCGTTTCCGCCAAAAGTTTTCCGTGACCAAAGCGACGTCAGCACCTTCCTCTTCGTTAGGCAGAAAATTGCGGCCGCGGATTGGCTTAACGCCGAGAACGTCGAAGTAGTTCGACGTCATCCGGCTGCCGTTTAGCTGCACCGCATCACCAAGCCCGGTCAGGGTGAAACCGGTGAAACTCTCCGCAGCCATGCCCGTAAATACCGTCTGACCATCCCGATAATGCATGAACCTCGGTGCGGAGATCGCGATCTCCTTAAGGTTGGCTTCAGCCCGGTTGGCGAAGAGATGAACAATGCGCGCCGGATCCTCAAATGGCAGGCTCCGGAGGAAAAGATCGTTAACGAGACTGAAGATGGCCGTGTTGAGCCCGATTCCCAGCGTTAACGTTAACACCGCGATCAACGTGAACGCGGGCGACTTGCGGAGTTGACGGAAGGCAAAACGGATGTCGTCCAGCATATGGGAATAATTAGTTAGTCAATTATCTCATTCAGCGCGTAAAGCATTGATCGGATTCACCATGGTGGCGCGGCGGGCCGGAACAAAACAGGACGCGGCCGCCACAAGAGTAAGCAATCCCGCAACTGCGAAATACAGAATCGGATCGAGGGCGTTAACCTTAAATAAGATAGTTTGGAGAGCGGTTCGACCGGCGACGCCCAGCAATAGCGCCGTGGCCGATGCACCTAAGATAAGTCCAATCCCCAGTTGCCACGCTCCCTGTGTCATCACCAGGCGGAATATGCGCGCTGCATCCGCACCCAGCGCCATTCGAATGCCGAACTCCTGCGTCCGCTGATTCACGGAGAAGCTCATCACTCCGTAAAGCCCAACCGCTGAGAGGACGAACGCTACGCCCCCAAAGATCGCAAACAGCGTGGCTGTGATCCGGTTTACGCCAAGAATCTCATCGTGCAAACGAGCTGGCGTCCCCGCAAAGTATGTGGGCAGATTCGCGTCCAGCTCCGCAATCGCCTTGCTCAATGCCGGGCCGAGCGTGTCTGCCCGTTGACCCTGTTTCGGTCGAACGATGATCGTGCAAAATTGGGGTGCGGGCGATGCGCCAAGCAAGGGAACATAAAACCCGGCGCTGTCGGTTCGCTGATTGAATGGTCCCTGCATCAGCATGTCCGGGACAACGCCGACAATGGTGCGCCACGGGCGGGTTTGACCCGGATTGAAGAGCCTTACTCGATGGCCTAACGGGCTCTCGTTTCCGAAATATTTTCGCGCGAAGCTGGTATTCACAATCGCGACCGGTTGTTTCGCGTCGCTATCCTCAATCGTAAAATCGCGGCCCTCCAGAACCTTCAGTCCAAGCGTCTGGAAGTAACCATCAGACACAGATTCCGAGTTCCCTTGTGGCCGATCGCGATCCGTAACGTAGGCCTGTCCCTCCACTTCGTACTGGCCGAAGTTCGCAAACGTCATCCGGAACCGATCGGTCATCGCTGCGCCCTCGAATGCGGGCGCGTTTCGCAGTGCCCGCACCGCACGAACAAAGAATTGATAACGGGCCTGATCGTTAGGATAGTCGCCCTCCATCAATCCCATGCGCGCGCTATAAACGCCGTTTTCATCATAGCCGTAATTCAGCGTCACCTGGTTCCGAATCGATTTGATCTCGAGCGTGGCTGCGATTAAGAGCGCCGCCGTCAACGCGATTTGTCCCACGACCAGAACCCGGGTGATCATATTCACCAGGCGGCTGGTGTTGCCGCGCCCCCCTTCCTTCATCATCTCCGCCGCATTACCGCGTGCGCTCAACAAGGCCGGGACGAAACCCGAAGCCAGAGTCGCCAGCAACGTTGCCCCGATCGTGAACGCCAGAACCGGCATGTCGATCTTGAACTCGATCCAGTAAGGCAACGGGAACGGTAGTGCGTTCGTTGCCCGAATGAGTAAATCAACCGCCCATCTGGCCAGGAGAATGCCGGCGATTGCGCCAAACATGGCAACCAGAAAGCTTTCGGTCAGCATTTGCCTAACGAGCCGCCACCTTGTTGCGCCGAGCGCGCCGCGAATCGCAAGTTCCTTCGCCCGCAAAGCGGCGCGGCCGAACTGCATGTTCATGACGTTGACGCAGGAGATGAGCAGCACCAAAACGGTAGCGCCCAGCATCGCGTAAACCGTCTGGCGAAGCTGCGGTCCGGTGAAGAAATTCTGAAGCGGCTGCACGTTGGCCGACGTCAGCTGCGCATTGGTCTTGGGATTATCTTTCGCGATCCGTTTCGCGAGACCGATAAACTCGGCGTTCGCCTGATCGATCGTGACATTCGGTTTGAGCCGGCCCATGACCGCCGGTCCGACTCCGTTCCCCGCAGGATCATCGCGCAGCTTCGGCGGAAACTCATTATAATAGGGCACCCACAATTGCTCCGAGACGGGGAACTTGAAATTGGGCGGCATCACGCCGATGACGGTCGCCGCCTTGCCGTTGATCCGAATGCTTTGGCCGATGATGTTTTTGTCGCCGCCAAAATCGCGCTGCCAGATTTCGTAGCCCAGGATCGTCGTCTTTTCCGTGCCGGCTTTATTGTCGTCGGCGGTAAAATCGCGACCCATGATCGGCGCGACTCCGACGATTCGAAAGAAATCCTCCGTAACATAACCGCCGGTGTACCTTTGCGGATTGTTCTTGTAGGTGACGTTGATGGTCGACCCGTTGAGATAGGCGGCCATCATGCTGAAAGATTGCTGGGAAGCGCGCAGATCTTCGTAATCCTGCGACGAGGGAATGTTGCCGTTGCCAAAGTTATTATTTTGCGGCGTTCCCTGCGGATCGATCAGCCCAACGCCCATCAATTGTTCCGGATGTTGAAAGGACAATCCGCGAAGCACAAACGCGTTCACCACGGTGAACTGCGTCGTCACGCCGCCAATTCCCAGGCCGAGGACGAGCAGAGCAAGAAACAGAAACGACTTTTCTTTGATTAAGCCGCGAAGGCCAACACGAACATCCTGAACAAATGAATCCAATATCATAGTCTTAGTGATCGGGTTGCTGGCTGTCGCTTCATACAATCCAACCGTCGCGCAGTTGAATGATGCGATTTCCGTAGGAGGCGTTCCTCTCCGAATGCGTCACTTGGATGATGGTCGTGCCGGCGGCGTTCAGTTTCTTGAAAAGCTGCATGATCTCTTCACCCTGGCTCGAGTGAAGGTTGCCGGTTGGCTCGTCGGCCAGAATCAGCTTTGGGTTCGAGATGATGGCGCGGGCCACACCGACCAACTGCTGTTGACCGCCGGATAGCTGCCGCGGATAGAGATCGCGCTTGGCCACGATTTGAAAACGATCAAGCGTGTCTGCGACGATCGACGCCCGGTCGGCTTTGCTGACTTTCCGATAGGACAGCGGGATCTCGAGATTCTCGTACACGGTCAGGTCGTCAAGCAGATGGTACTGCTGGAACACGAAACCGACGTTCTCATTTCGCAACGTCGCGCGTTCCTTGGCCTTGAGATGATGAACGGCCGTGTCGTTGAAGAAATATTCTCCTGTCCATCCATGATCGTGCATGCCGAGGATGTGCAGCAGCGTCGATTTGCCTGCGCCTGATGGGCCCATGATCGACACGAACTCGCCTTCCTTAACCTCGAGATCGATGTCGCGCAGGACATAAAAGAAATTTCCCCGGGCCAGGGGATGCGAACGTTCAACGTTGTGTAGTCGTATCATAAATTAGCTGTTAGTTACTGGGTTCTTCGGGGTACGGGTCAATTCGATCTGTTCGCGACTCTCGGCATCTCCGCTGCGGAAAAGAAATGTGAGTCTGATGTGGCTAGGATCCAACAAACGGAGTTCCAAGCCGTACACGTGGGGCGCATCCGGCGAGCACAAATTGGTGGCGTCAACGAATGCGAAATCGATCTCGCCATGCGTCACATCCACTCGTTCGGCTTTGAGGCGGGGTTGATTTTGCGCACCACAGTAGTGCGTCAATCGAAGATCAGGTCCGTCGAGATGATACAGGCTTGTCATCGTGCGGACGCCCTCCTGGATCAGATCTTCAACCAATGCTGAACCATTCCCGGTTAGGCTATACGCAACGTCGAGGGAACCGCCTCCAGTGCGCGCGCCGGTCCATTCATACGTTCCCTTCCAATCGCCGACCAATTTCTTGAGCTGTTCAAAGGCGGGCGCAGCATTTTCAGATCGCGCCTCAGGAATAGCGGCTACAACCAAACCGAGCATCGCCCCCAAAATCGCCCTGTAGATCGTTTCAGGCATTGTGAGTCAGCGCGATCATCGGATCAGCCCGCGTAGCGCGAAGCGCCGGGATGTAACTGGCAAGAAGCGCGGCCGCGCTCAGTGACAGCGCCACAAAACCAAATGTCGCTGCGTCAAATGCACCCACGCTGTAAAGCAACGCGCTCAAGATGCGCGTGCTGCAAAGCGCCAAAAACAAGCCAAACGCCAGGCCAATAAAGACCAACTTTAGACTGTGACCAATCACCAGCCGCAGAAGGTCGGCCCGTTGCGCGCCCAAAGCCATGCGCACTCCAAGCTCGTGTTTGCGTTCCACAACCAGATACGACATGACGCCGTAAATTCCCACCGACGCAAGCAACAGGGCTACGCCGGCGAAAACGCCTAACAACACCACCGATAACCGTCGCGGTCCCACCGAGGCAGAAATGACCTGTTCGAGAGTGCGAACATTGGCGATCGGCTGATCCGGATCGATCGCTGCAACTTCCCGCCGGACCAACGCCGCCAGCGATCGTGGATCCTGCGTTGTCCGCACCGTAAGCACCATCTCCCGCGGCGGACCTTGCGCGTGCGGAAAGTAATATTCGGGCTGCGGCTCCTGTTCGAGCGCCCGATGGCGAATGTTGCCCACAATCCCAACAATCGTTATCCACCTGGGATCTTTCCGCGGATCGTCCAGCGTGATGCGTTTTCCCAGTGCGTCTCCGTTAGGCCAGAACTTACGCGCAAGCGCTTCGTTAATGATAACGACCTGTGGCGCGTCCGCATTGTCTCCATCGGTAAAAAATCTGCCCTGCTTGAGCGGGATCTGCAGGACGCGGAAAAAATCGGGAGTCACGACGCGCAGTTCCTCATCCGGACCCGGTTCGTCCGGCTGCAGCGTGCGTCCTTCAATTGCAAAAGAGGAATCCGTATTGGAACCACTCAGGGGCAAGACGAGTCCCGCCGCGCTGTATTCAACCCCTGGCAAAGCGCGAACTCGCCGATTTAGCTCGATGAAAAAGTCGGATGTTTTCTTGCCGCCGAGATAAGCCGGGCTGCCTTCTTCCGACGGATATTTCAACGCCGGCAGCGCAATTTCTGCCGTCAGCACATTTTTTGGGTTGAAACCGGGATCCACATTCTGCAAGCGCGCGAAGCTCTTCATGAGCAATCCGGCGCCGACGAGAAGAACAAGCGCCAATGCCAGCTCGGCGATTACCAGCCCATTTCGTAAACGATTACGGCGCCTACTGGAGGTCGAGCCTCGACTCCCTTCTTTTAGCGATTCGGTGAGCTCGGGCTTCGCACTCGTCAGGCCCGGAACGAGGCCAAACACAATCCCTGTTCCCACTGAAACCGCAAAAGTCATCGCCAGCACGCGAAGATCGACATTGACCTCGCGCAATCGCGGCACTGTCTGCATGCCGATAGACTTCAGGAGATCGACACCCCAAATCGCGAGCAGCACGCCGGCGACACCGCCAAACAACGCGAGCATAACGCTTTCCGTAAGCACTTGCTTGAGCAGCTTGAGCGGACTCGCACCCAGGGCCACTCGAATCGCCATCTCGCGTTCCCGCGAAGCTGCCCGTGCCAGCAACATGGTCGTTAGGTTGGCGCAGGCAATGAGCAGCACCAGAAACACCGCTCCCAGCAGCGTGAGCAACGCCGGGCGCATTTTGCCCACGGCAAGTTGCTGGAGCGAAAAAATTTCTCCGCCAAAACTGTTGTCCTGCGTGTAGTTATCCGGATTTTCACGTCGCATCTGCGCATTCAGCGTCTCAATTTCCGCCTGCGCTTTCTCCCCCGAGACGCCGGGCTTCAGGCGCGCGATCACACCAAGCCCTCGTGAACCGCGATTCTTGAGAGCGCGCTCCGTGAAGACCATTGGCTGCCAGATGTCTGCCTGGTCGCGAAATTCATTACCGCTGCCGAGATCAAACAGTTGCAGTGGGAAGTCGAACTTGCCGGCCATCACACCCACGACGGTGAAATTGCGGCCGTTCAACAGAATCTTACCGCCGATCAGTTGTGGATCGCGATTGAAGCGGCGCTGCCACAGACGCTCGCTGATCATCACCACATCGTCACGCCCGGCGGTACATTCGGCCGGGTCGAACATCCGGCCCGCGATCGGCGCAACGCCCAAAGCCGGAAACACGTCGGCGGTCACAGTTGCGCCGGTGATACGCTCCGGCCGATCGTTACCCGAAAGATTGTAGCTCTGGTAATTGAACGCGCCGATTTTCTCGAAGCTCCGCGTTCGCGTCTGGTAATCGACAAACTCCGGCACCGACACCGGGATGCGCTCCAGATTTTGCGTCTTGAAATGCTGTAGAAGCAGCACCAGCTCCTGCGGCGCGCGATACGGCAACGGCCGGACCAGGAGAGCGTTCACCAGGCTCAGGACCGCTGTGTTCGCTCCAATAGCCAGAGCCAGCGTGACCGTTGCAATGATGGTAAACGCTGGCGTCTTGGCCAACATTCGCGCCGCGAACTTCAGTTGGCCGAACATAAAATGTCAATCCTGGCGTCGTTAGGCAGCGATGCGATTGTCTTCTACCACCCGGCCGTCGAACAGATGCACGGTCCGGTCGGCATGCTGGGCGAAACGCTCGTCGTGCGTCACCATGCAGATGGTCGCGCCGCCGGCGTGCAATTCCTTCAGCAGGTTCATCACCGCTTCACCGTTGCGAGAGTCCAGGTTTCCTGTCGGCTCGTCCGCGAGCAGGATCGCCGGTTTGCCGGCAAGCGCGCGCGCCACCGCGACACGCTGTTGCTGACCCCCCGAGAGCTGGCTCGGCAGATGTTTCGCACGATGGGCCATGCCGACGCGCTCCAGCGCCTCGGTCACGAGTCCCTTGCGATCGCCTCCGCTCATCCCGCGATAGGTCAGCGGCAGCTCGACATTTTCATAGACCGTCAGGTCGCCGATCAGATTAAAGCTCTGGAAAATGAAGCCGATCTCGCGATTACGAATGCGCGCCCGATCCGGGAATGAAAGATTCGCGACCTCTGTCCCCTTAAGCGAGTAGTTCCCGTTGGATGGCGTGTCGAGCAATCCAAGGATCGACAACAGCGTCGATTTGCCGCAGCCGGAAGGTCCGGCAATGGAAACGTATTCGCCGTTTCGAATGTCGAGATGAATTCCGGACAGGGCATGCGTTTCCACTTCGTCGGTGAGAAACACCTTGGTGACGCCGTTGAGCCGGATCAAAGGACTCGAGCCGTTGGTGCCGGTGGTTTGCTTGGATGCAGGATTTGGTGAGGTAGCAGTCATATCTTGGTTTTGGTTAGTTGAGTCGGATTCGTTCGTGTGAATCCCATGTGCTGGTATCGGAGAGGATGACCTGGTCGTTAGGTTGCAGGCCGTCCAAAATTTCAATGGTGTTGACTGAGCTCTTGCCCAGCTTGACCGGGGTGCGCACCGCTTCATTGCTGCCGGGCACGAGTTTGAAAATGCCAACGGTGTTGTTTTCCTGGCCGAACGCCGGCCGGCCGACATAAACCACGTTCTCCAGCCGCTCGAGCTCAATCGTGCCGTCCACGCTGAGATCTGGCCGCGCGCCTTTCGGCAAAGCTTCGTCAAACGCCACATCGACCGTGACCGTTCCCTGCTCCACCGCGGGGTCGACTCGCGTCACATGTCCCTTCACGGGCGGGCCGTTGCGAGTATCGATCAACGCCTGTTGTCCGCCCTGAATGTCTTTCGCCTGGGTCTCGGCAATCTTGATTTGCGCCTTGAGCTTCGTGGGATCGGCAACGCGCGCGACGTTGTCGCCAATCTTTAAACGTTGACCCACTTGAACGGGCAATTGTTGCAATACCCCGGACATGCCGGCCTTCACATGAAGCGCTTCGACTTGGTCTTGCTTCAGCTTTGCCAGCTGCTTCGCCTGGTCGACCGCGGCCTCCTTCGCAGCCAGCTGTGGTGCAATCGAGTCACGCGAAAAAGCCAGTCGCTTGGCTTCGATCTCGTCCGTCTTTTGGCATTCCTCTTCTTTGATCTTCGAGGTTTTATAAACGAGATCGGCCACCAGGCCATTTTTCGCCAATTGATCGTTAGTCTGCCGCTCCATCTTGGCCTGTTCGTAGGCGGAATGGGCAGCCGCCGTTTTCGATTCCTGATCGAGCAGCTCGCGCTGCAACGTCGCTTTCTGGGACGTAAAGTCCGCTTCCGCAGCCTTCGCCTTCGAGATTGCGTCTTGCGCGCTCTGTTCCAATTCCGGACTGGTCAACTCCAGAATAACGTCGCCGGCTTCAACTTTTGTTCCGGGCCAGATCAAAATTTTCTCCACGCTGGCTTCCGTGGTCGCCGGGATCCATCGAATATCTTCCGGAACCAGCGTTCCCAAACCGCGCACCTGCCGGACCATGGGGCCGCGCTTGACGGTGTCGATCCAGACCGTCGACCGATCCACACTCGGTGCCGCCGGCTTCAACCGAGCGAGCACAAAAGTCACGAGCAGCAGGCCAACTGCGCTTGCCGCGATGATCATGATCCGCTTCTTCTTTTTCTTTTCGGCTACGCCGGTACGCGGGACGTCCATGGAGGAGAGGCTGGGGGTAAAACCCGCCGGCCTAACAATTGTTGAATCTTCTTCTTTTTTGGGATTGAGGTTCACAGGTCAATTCAGAAAGCGACGGCCCGGCAAAGCTGGATCACGGCGAATGCTCCGCTCACGATCGGCACCATTGCCGAAATCAGGAAGGCGCCATAAATCGCAACTTCGCTTAGGAAATCGCGGTTCGATTCGCCGTCGAAATATTCGCGGCTGATATCGTGGAACGATCGTGACCGCTTAAGACAGCGTCCGTCGAAGCTGTCCAGGGTCGACGTCTGATAATGATAGTCGATGACTGGGAGCTTCGTTTTCCCTGCTGTCGCGTTTGTTGTTGGTTTCATATTCTTTTCTTTGTTTCCATTGAGATGCGTTGGGCACCGCTTCTGGATTCAAAAGTTTTTCTTGGTTGGCCGCCCCTATTGCAATGGTCATGCCAACTCAGAAACCAAAGTTTTAAGTGGCTGGCGTTTAACTGTTTACGATTATCGACTTTTACGTGCGTAGCTTGTTAACGCCTCGTTTACGGGACAGTTCCGTCCCGCTATTGGGACGCGTCTAACGCGCAAAAATCTGTCATCCCAAGCCGCCACAGACGGTGCAGGACCTCACATATTTGCTAGCGATTACCCTAACTAAATTGCGCGACGCTATCTGGATCGGTGAGGTCCCCTCGCTCACGCTCGGGATGACAAATCAACGAGGAATCCGCAGCACTGCTTCCGCCCCGATGCCGCCTCGGCGATTCGTTAGGCTCAAGGACCCACCGTGCGCTTCAGCAATCTGAAGACTCAACGCCAACCCAATCCCCGATCCTTCCGGCTTGGTGGTGAAGAACGGAACGAAAAGATTGGCCGGGTTCATGATGCCGGGGCCTTCATCTTCCACGGACATCTCCACACAATCGCCCAGTTCGCGCCACCCGATCGTGACTTTTCCGTGCGTTTCCAAAGCAGCGTCGACCGCGTTGTGAACCAGGTTGATCAACAGCTGCTCAATCTGCGCCGCGTCAACGTGGACTTTGATCGTCGGCCCTCCAAGAATGGTGACCGAAAGCCGCGGCTCCAACGCCACGACTCGCTTCACCAGTTCCGCAAGATCGACATCTTCCCGTTGCGGGGTCGGTAATTTTGCCAGCCGGGTGTAGGCCTGCATGAACCGGCTCAACGAATCGGCCCGCGCGGCAATCGATTTCAATCCGCTTTGCGCGTCTGCCTTCCAATCCTCCGGCATCGGGCGCCGGCGTAGCAGCGTTTCCAGACTTCCAGCGAGGGATTTGATCGGCGCCAGCGAGTTGTTCATTTCATGTCCGAGCACACGCACCAGCCGTTGCCAGGCGCGACGTTCTTCCTCGCGCAAGGTTCGGCTCAAATCCGTCAGCACCAGCAAATCGTGCGGCAGACCGCGCTCCCGAAACGTGCTGCGACGCACGCCCCATCGGCCGGAGCCGCCGGGAAATGACAGGGTGAGTGGTTCGTCCTCATCGACGTCGTAACAGGCTTCAAGTCCCAGGCTGGCCGCGCTCCGCCCTAACAATTTATCCATTGGCAGACCGAGCAGGTCTTCGCCGGCGCGATTGACCAGACGCAAACGCCGCTCCGGATCGAACGTAAACACTGCGACATCGATCTCGCCCATGATCGTGCGCAGAAGCGCGGTCGCCTCGAACGCTCCGAGCCGCTGGACTCGCAGCGTTTCGCCTAACGAATTGATCTCGAGCATGACCTCTCCCAAAGCGTCGTCTCCCCGTGCACCTCGGGCACGAATCGAGTAATCCCCTTCCCGCAGGGCGGCCAGAAGGTTGCTCATCGTTTGCAACGGCCGCATGACGTGTTCGCGCGCGCTCGAAATGTATCCCGCGGTGAAAACGACGATGATGACCGTCAACGTCCATTGCAGTTTCCCCGTAAAATCGCCGAACCACAGGATCGACAACCCGATGATCGTAGCGGGCGCCACTGCGCCGACGATGAGCCAGGTAAGTTTGTTCTCGTGGGAAAACCGGCGTTTCTGTTTCGCCGCGCGATTCATGCGTCCTATCTGCAAACCGAAAGATGCCAGTCCGGCTCGGACCGAAATCCCAAATCGTTACAGTCCATACTGCTGCAATCGCCGGTAAAACGCACTGCGACTCAGCCCCAGGGCCTCGGCCGCCTTGCGAGCGTTGCCGTCGTTGCGGGCGAGCGCCTTCTTGATCAGGAACGCTTCGACTTCCTCCAGGCTCATCTCCTCGAGGTTGCCAGAGCCCCCGGCGCCGCTCGTTAGGCCAAGGTCGGCTGCCTTCACCTGTCGATCCTGCGCCATCAACACCGCGCGCTCGATCACGTGATCCAGCTCGCGAACGTTGCCCGGATAGGAATGCTGGCGCAGACGTTCCCGCGCGGCTTCGTCGAACCCGCTTAATTGTTTTCGATAACGCTGGCCATGCTGAGCCAGGAAATGATTCGCCAGCGGCATGATGTCCTCCCGCCGGTCGCGCAAAGGCGGCAGTGGAATCTCGATGGTGTTCAGCCGGAAAAGCAAGTCCTGCCGGAAACGTCCGGCCGCGACTTCATCGGAAAGCCGGGCGTTTGTAGCCGAGATGATCCGGACGTTTGCGTGCAAGGTTTTCGAGGAGCCGACGCGTTCGAAATCGCCGGTCTCGATAACGCGAAGCAGCTTTGCCTGCTGATTAAGCGGGATATTGGCGATCTCGTCCATGAACAGCGTGCTTTCATCCGCCAGCTCGAATCGTCCCGCCCGATCCGCCTTCGCGTCGGTGAACGCGCCCTTCACGTGGCCAAAGAGCTCGCTTTCGAAAAGCGTTTCGGAAAGTCCTCCCATGTTCACGGTGATCATGCTGTGGGGCGCGCGCGGCGATAGCGCGTGAAGCGCCTGCGCGACAAGACTCTTGCCGGTTCCGTTTTCTCCCGTAATCAAAATATTCGCGTCGGATGGCGCGACGCGCGAAATCATGTCGATCACCGGGCGCATAGAGGGTGCTTCGGCGATGAGATTTGGGGCCGACCCGCCTAACAAACGATTGGCCGCCTCCAGTTTGCGCCCTTTGCGCAGGGCACCGGCGAGCTCGATTTGAGTCCGGACAATGGTGATGAGCCGTTCGTTATCCCATGGTTTGGGCACGAAATCGCGCGCGCCGAGTTTCATTGCCTCCACTGCCAGATCGATCGTAGCCCATGCAGTCATCACCACGATGGGCAGCGTGGCATCAAGGTCCTGGATCTTCGGAATCACCTGCAAACCTTCCTGGCCCGAAGTCGTGTCGCGGGTGTAATTCAGATCCATCATCAACAGGGAGTAATCCCGCTGCTGGAGAGAGTTGAAGACGCCGTTTAACGATGTAACCGCGTCCGTCTGGTGGCCTTCGCCTTTGAGCAAAATGCGCAACGCTTCCAGCACGTCGCGTTGATCGTCGGCAATCAAAATCCGGCTCACGGGTTAACTCTCATCCGCGAATCGAGGCTGATGTCAATGGCGCAACCGCTGGCCGCCGAACAAATCCGCCGCCTTTTCACCTGCCACACGAAAGAGATTATCAGCCTAACGAACGCCCGTTTTTGCGCGGGGCCGCGACGTTGGCCGGCGGCCGAATCCGAAATGACGCTGCGCGAATACCGCCGCGCCGACCAATGCGCGACTCAAGGGACGCGGCAGCAATGATGGCAAAATGACCGCGCAGAAAATCGCCGGTGAAAGAAACGAGCCGCGCACTTGCTGCATCAACCGATTCTCGTAAGCGGCACCTTTGCGATCTGGCGCGATCCGGTCGTCGACCATGATCTCCGCCGCGAGCCGGCCCGATTCAATGGCATAACCAATCCCTTCACCGGTGAAGGGATGGATGAGCGATCCGGCGTCGCCCAGCAGCAAATAACCGGGACCCCACAACGGCCGGGCGAGTCTCCCGTTCCATTTGAATTTGGCCATGTTCAACGGAAACCCGGTGAGATTTCCGATTAGACGGCCTTCGCCCAGATATTTCCGCACCGCGGCGCTGTCGCAATAGTATTGAAAACGTTTTTTCAGAATCGAAGGCTTCCCGGCATTGCCATAGCCGACGTTGGCCCATCGTTCGCCGTTGCGCACAAACGGAAACAACCAGAAGTAGCCGAGATTTTCGACATCGAAGAAAAACGTGAGTGCGTTCGTTGATTCAGGAATGCCACGGACATACTGGCGCAATCCATAAAGGATGTAATCGTTATTCGTCGGCCCGGTTGTGCGCCGCACAATGCTCCGGCTGCCATCCGCGCCGACAACCAGTCCGCAGGTTAGTTCGCGAGCCGTGTCGCCTTGGCGAATCCGCACACCGCGCACCCGGCCGTTATCGACTAACAAATCGGTGACACGCGCGGCTTCGAGGGTCTCGGCGCCGGCCGCGACCGTGGCTTGCCAGAGAGCATTGTCGAATTCGATCCGCGGCATAACGTCCAGAGTTAGTTCCTCGCGATACATCGCCGGCGCGTCCGGGTAATTAAAGACCTGGCGTTTGGTAAACGAGGCCGACGGAATCAGAGAATTCAGTTCCGGAAAAACTTCGCTAACCTTCGGGACGGCGCGGTGGTTCAGTCCGTCACCGCACACCTTGTCGCGAGGAAATCGTTCCTTGTCGATGAGAAGAACGCGCGACCCCGATTTGAATTCCAACATGGAACGCACAAAAGCGCATCCGGCCGGTCCGCCACCGACGACGATGATGTCGTAGTCCGGGCTTCCATTATTTGAATGATGATTGCCGTTAGCCAACCCAGCCATAAATGCTCGTGAATCAAACACGCACGTGCGTTATCCTATCGCGCCTGGCAAGCCACGCGGGTATGGATCTTTTCGCGATGGACGGATCTTGGCACACGTTAGGCGCGTTAAGACTTGCAACACACGATGTTACAGACGTAGGCTGCAACATTGTGTCGCAGCGAGATCACCCCCAGCGTCGCTCCGTGTTTTTCTACACCTTGCACAAGTGCGCAAGCACCCTCTTCGCCAGTTACGTGCTGAAAAACGCCAGGGGACTTCGTCGCGTAAACTATGCTGGAAAATTTTTCCGGGCCAAGACTCAGGGCGAGTTTACCTTCGCGGATTACGGCCACGTTTACGGTCCGCTTCGCGTTTCCAGCGATTGGGTCCCCGAACTTTACGAAAAGCTGACCGCGCGAGTAACGTCGCCCGATTTCGTGCGAGACAAGATCGCGATCTTTCTCGTGCGCGATCCGCGCGACATCATCGTCTCGTGGTATTACTCGATCGCGTTCAGCCACGGGATCAGCCCGTCACCGGAAATTGCGGAACTGCAGCACCGGATGCGCGGTGAAGCGCAGACCGGAGGGGTTGATCAGTTCGCGATCGAGTTTGGCGAGCACATGCTGCGTTATTTTGAAACAATCGATCGCCTGGCTGAAGCTGCGCAGCAGAGCGTGGTCCTGCGGTACGAAGACATGATCGACAATTGGGAAAAGTTTGTCGCCGGTCTTACCCGTTACCTCGAATTCGATGACGAAGTCCTGCAACAGATTTACGAACGTTCGCGGCCGGTGGCAAAGGAAGACGACGCCGCGCATCGCCGCTCCGGAAAATCCGGGGGCTACAAAACCAAACTTTCGCCTGCGACCATTGCGCAGTTGAATTCGAAACTCGGGACCATGCTTCGACGCTTCGATTACGAAATCAAACCGGTCGAAGACGCTGGCGTTGGCTGCGCGTTGACGCCTTCACACCCATAACGTGCGGTCGAACGTTCGGTACTGAATCGCCTCGCTCACGTGTTCCGGAGCGATATCGGTTTTGCCGTCGAGATCGGCAATCGTCCGCGAAACCTTCAGAATCCGATCGTAAGCGCGCGCGCTCAGGTTCAGTTCGGTCATGGCTACGCGGATCAATTCGTTTGAATCGGCGCTGAGCTTGCAATGTTGCTTCAAATGTTTGGTGGCCATCCGCGCGTTGCAGTTCACTTTTGCCTCTTTCTCGAACCGCGCGTGCTGGTTTTTGCGCGCGTCGCCGATTCGTTCGCGAATCGCCGCAGAATTTTCCTCGACTCGATCGCTCGACACGTCGCGATATTCGACCGCCGGAACTTCAATGTGCAGATCAATTCGATCCAATAGCGGCCCCGAAACACGCTGCCGATACCGTTGCACCTGAATCGGGCTGCATCGGCATTCACGTTTCAAATCGCCAAAATATCCGCAGGGGCAGGGATTCATCGCGGCCACGAGCATGAATTCCGCGGGAAACGTCAGGCTGCCGGCCGCGCGCGAAATCGTTACCTTTCCGTCCTCCAGCGGCTGGCGCATCACCTCCAGCGCCGATCTCTTGAATTCCGGGAGTTCGTCGAGAAACAGGACGCCGTTATTGGCCAGGCTTACCTCGCCCGGAGTTGGAAAAGCGCCGCCGCCTAACAAACCGATATCGCTGATCGTGTGATGGGGCGAACGAAATGGTCGCGTCGACACGAACGACTTTTCGCCGTCGAGCATTCCGGCAATGCTGTGGATCTTTGTGGTTTCAATAGCTTCGTCGAGCGACATCGGCGGAATGATGGTGGCGATTCGTTTGGACAACATCGATTTGCCTGAGCCGGGCGGGCCGATCATCAGGATGTTGTGACCGCCGGCGACAGCGACTTCGATCGCGCGTTTTACGTGCGCCTGGCCTTTTACGTCGCTGAAATCGACGTCGTAATCCTGGTGCGATGAGAAAAATTCGCTGAGATCTCCGCGCGTCGGCAGCATCGCCTGCTCTCCACGCAGAAAATCGAACGTCTGCCGCAAGTTTTGCACGCCGTAGATGTCGATCTTCTCGACCATCGCGGCTTCGCGAGCATTTGCTTCGGGCACAAACAGCGCGCGCTTTCCGCGTTTTCGCGCTTCCAGTGCAACCGGAAGGACGCCTTTCACTGATCTCACAGCTCCGTCCAGCGCGAGTTCGCCGACAAATGCAAAATTTTCGAACGGCGACGTATCGATTTCTTCCGCAACGGAAATCATTCCGAGCGCGATCGGCAGGTCGAAACTCGGGCCTTCCTTTTTCACGTCTGCCGGCGCGAGATTCACGGTCGTCCGGCCGCGCGGCCAATGATATCCGCTGTTCGAAATTGCGGTGGTCACCCGATGCAGGCTTTCTTTCACCGCGGTGTCCGGCAATCCAACGATGAAGATTTTCGGCTCGCCGTGGGCGCCGTTGACTTCCACTTCCATTTCGAAGGCATCGACGCCATAAACGGCAGCGGAATAGATTTTGGCCAGCATGCCGGCTCAGGTTGGCAAAGACGACCAAGCCCGAAAAGCCGCAAATTGGAGAGAATCCGGGGTAGATTTTAGCACCATTTTGGCGTCCAAAAGAAGTAGGCCCAAGTCCGGCTTCCAAATCGTTTCCTTTAAGAGTCAAAATAGGCCTTGGCGGGCCTCCGGGAGGGGCACGTAAGAAAGATTGAACAGGCCGGATAAAGGCGGTGTCAGAGTTTGGAATATTTAACCTTGTTAAGTAGTTCTGGAATGCTACAACTTGTGATCAGCGAACCCCGGCTGGCCCCGTTTGCCGGGCAATTCGCAGGTCTACCCCCCAAATCAATTGATGAGAAAGACTTATATGGCTGCTGAAGACAGCGATACCGGAATAAAGATTTACTTGCGCGAGATTGGGCAGATCCCCCTGCTCACCCCCGAACAGGAGATCGAACTTGCTGCCAAGATCAAGAAGGGCGACCGCGAGGCGCGCGCGCTGATGATTCGCTCCAACCTTCGCTTGGTGGTGAAGATTGCGCACGATTACGCCAATCTCGGTCTGCCCCTGCTCGACCTGATCTCGGAAGGGAACATCGGCTTGATGAAAGCGGTCGAACGTTTCGATCCCGCGAAGGGCGGAAAACTTTCGACCTACGCCGCGTGGTGGATCAAACAATCGATCAAGCGCGCATTGGCCAATCAATCCAAGACTATCCGTTTGCCCGTGCACCTGGTGGATAAGATTTCCAAGATGCGCCGGGTTTCGCTCCAAATGAGCGAGGAACTTGGCCGTGAGCCGACCGACGAAGAGCTGGGAGACGAAATCGGTATTGCCAGCGGAAAAGTTTCGCAGTTGAAGACGGTGTCGATTCGGCCGGCTTCACTGGACGCGCCTATCAGCGACGACGACTCGACCGAGTTCGGCGAAATCGTTGGGGACGAGGACGCGCAAACGCCGTTCGAATTGCTGCGCGACAAGAATCTGCGTAACGAAGTCGGCGGATTGCTCGACGTGCTCGATGATCGCGAGAAGAAGATTATCTTCCAGCGCTTCGGCCTGGATGGCGGCAAGCCCAAGACGCTCGAGGAAGTGGGCAAGAAGTTCGGTGTGACCCGAGAACGTATTCGCCAGCTGCAAAACATCGCGCTGTCGAAGCTGCGCCGCGCGCTCAGCAAAAAGGAAAAGCCGATCGACGTCGAGTTACCGGTCGAAGCCTAAAACTTTTCGGAAAACGAATTTAAAACGCGCGGATGGAAACGTCAGCGCGTTTTTTTGTTTTTAAGCATCGCTCCCCGGATGCAGCGGATCACATTGACCGGTTAAACCGGTCAATTGCTAGTCAGTGCTTTTTCAGGAGACCCCAGTTCATCGGATCGTACGGTTTCATGGGAAACGGATCCCGCTTTCGGAGCTTTTGACGGCGACGGTTCGCACGATACATCGCGGAACGATTGATTAACGGCAGCCGCTCACTCGCGCCCACGAGTCGTGTCAGTGAGTGAGAGAAAGGATGCGCAGGGTTCGCGACATAGAAAACATATTTGCCGGTAGATGTTCGTTTGAGCACACCGAGCGCCGCAAGATTGTGCAATTCCTGCTGCACTGTGGAAAGACGTAGCTCGCATTGACGGGCCAAGTCACGAATGTGACGGGGCCGGCGTGGCGACTTGAAAAGTCTCCCAAGCACCGCGGCACGCACAGTTGGGAACAATACATCCAGCGCCGACATCTTTCCTTTTGACGTTTTCACGAGAGCGAATCTGACTGACCGGTTAAACCGGTCAATGAGATTTGCACTTGGAAAGTAATATAGTTTTGAAACGCCACCGGACGGAAATGGTCCGCGTTGTCTGCGTTTTATTTCGCGGTGCGAAGCTGGACGGAGTCGATTCGTTCGTCGCCGACGCGTACGTCGGTAATGATGACTAACGAATCACCGGCGCCGGCTAGTTTATGTTGGCGCAGATACTTTTCGGCGGCCTCGATGGTGGCGTTCGGATCCTCGGTAAAATCGAGCCGGATCGGATAAACACCCCAGAGGATCGACAACTTGCGGCAGACTTCTTCACTCGGGGTGAATGCGAAGATCGACGAGTGCTCCGGGCGCAGGTTCGAAGTGTTTCTGGCCATCGTTCCGTGCAACGTGAAAACGATCATTCGGGCATGCTTCAATGAATTGGCGAGCACTACCGCTGACGCGACCGTTTTCTGTCGATGATCTTCGAGGATCGCGGACTTGGCATAGCCGGCGCCGCCGCTGCGTTCGATTCGCAAGGCGACCCGGTTCAAAATCCGCACACACTCGGAGGGATAACGGCCAACGGACGTTTCGCCGCTCAACATGATCGCGTCGGCTTGTTCGAACACCGCGTTCGACACATCGGTAATTTCCGCGCGCGTAGGCAACGGATTGTGAACCATGGACTCGAGCAAGTGGGTGGCAACGATGACCGGCTTACCCAACCGGATGCATAACTTCACGACGCGCCGCTGAATGATTGGCAACTCTTCCATCGGAACTTCGATCCCGAGATCGCCGCGGGCGACCATCACACCATCGGCCGCCTCGATGATGTCATCGATCGATTGGACGGCGGCCTGGTCTTCAATCTTCGCGATCACCCAGGCCAGGCTCCTTTTGTCCTCGAGAACCCGGCGCAATTCCTCGATATCGGTGGGTTCGCGAACGAAACTTAGCGCAACAAAATCGACACCGAGGTCGGCGCCGAGTTCGACATCGGCAATGTCCTTTTTCGTTAGGGGCGGAAGGTTGACTCGAACACCGGGGAGATTGATGTGCCGGCGGGAGCCGAGTGTGCCCGGCGTCAGGACCTTGCAGCGAACCCGGTTTGCTTTCTTTTCCAAAACGAGCAACCGAATCATGCCGTTATCCACCAGCACGCTGTCGCCGACAGAGATATCGTTGACGAGCCCCTCGTAATTCACATCGACCGAAAACTTCTCTTCGCTTTTTGCTCCGCGGATCGTGAACTCAATAATGTCATCGGGCTTGAGTTGAAGATCCGTTTTCACGTCGCCTGTTCGAATCGCCGGCCCCTGAGTATCGAGCAGAATCGCCACTGATTTCCCCGCTTCATCCGCGATAGTGCGGATACGCGGCACAATCATGCGGACCCAATCGTGGGTCGCGTGGCTCATGTTCAAGCGGAACACGTCGGCGCCATTGGCAATGAGCTGGCGCAAAACCTCCGGGGACTCCGTGGCGGGGCCGAGGGTGCAGATGATCTTTGTTTTACGCATGTAATAGAACAACCGGCTTCATGTTCATTGTATTCGCCTTTTCGCCGCCAACAATCTGCCCTCACCGCCGCTTCGCGCGCGTCTCTCCCCGCGGGAGAGAGTAAGAAAGGGGCGTTGCGGCAACGTTTTGTTCCCTCTCTTCACCACTGGAAGAGGGAAACGAAAACGGCGCGCCATTTTCAGGCGCGCCGCTTGTTCAAACGTTCGGAAGCTAAATATTATTTAAGTTTGCCCTGAATGTCTTTCGCCATGTTCAGGTGTTTTTCGACCATTTTGGCGCCTTTGCTGGCAAACTTTTTCACATCGGGATCGGTGCCGTTCTGGGCCTCGGCCTGGAACTCGGCGAGATCCTTGGTGTGATCCTGCACCATCATGTCCATGTATTCCTTGTCCGATTTCCATTTCGCAGCGTGTTTCCTGGCCGGGAGCTGGACGCCTTTCTGGCTGGCGATTGCCATCAACTCGTTATTCGCCTTTCCATGATCGGTCACCATTTTGTTCCCGAATTTCTTAACGTCGGCATTTTGCGCGTTTTGCGCGGCGACCTTGCCTCCCTCGACTTCCATCATGCCGCCTTTGGCAGCTTTCTTCATGAACTCCTTGTCCTTGGCACTCAATGTTCCGTTAGCCGCTTTTGTTTCGGCCTCCTTCTTGGCCGGACTGGCCGTCGCGGCAGGTTTCTTTTCTGCGTTCGTAATCGCTGGTACACAGATACATGCGCAACACACTGCCGAGATAATGATTAATTTGTTTTTCATAATATTAGGTTGGTTAGGAGCCGGGTTTTCCCGACTTAAACAATTCGCATGCTCAGCAAAACTTGGATGTAAGCAGAAGTCGGCAATTTCGGCATTGCGGCGCGCGAGCAATTCAGTTCGAAGCTTTCAACCGCCGGCGCTGCTTCCCTGCTTGTACGAACTTTCGACTCGCTCCGCGACGTCCCGGTATCCGTAGTCCGCCTCGTAAATTTCCTTCATGCAATTGAGCGATTTTTCGCCTTGTCCCATTTGCTCGTAAACGAGGCCGAGGTTGTAAACGATCTGCTTCTTCATCGCGTCCATCGATAAGATTTCCTTGGACGCGTCCTCGAGCTGTTTCATCGCCAAATCGAGCATCCCCAGCTCGCGGTAACAGGCCCCGAGCAGATTCATCGCTTTCAAGCGGGCATTGGGATTTTGCCGAGCACGCTGTAATTCCGGCAGCGCCTCGCGGTATTGACCCGCGTTCGTTAGGTGTTCGCCGAGCTCGAACCGAAGTTGAAGATCCGTCGGATTTCGTTCCACGCGTTTGCGGGCTTCATCGATGAACAGTTCGGCGCGTTTCTTTTTCGCGGCCTTGAGTTCTTCAGCTCTCTTTTCGTAATCAGTTTCCTGGGCGGAATGCGTTGCGAGGTAAGCTTCCAGGTCTTTGATTTCGTTTTCGGCGCGCCGCATCTTCAAATCCGAAACTTTTCGGAGAAGCCCGGCGTCGCTTCCACCGGTGAGATCTACGGCGTACTGATACCACTGGGCGGCGGTGTCGAGGTCCTGTTTCTCCTCGTTCAAACCGCCTAACCGGCGCGCAAGATCGACATTTTGCGGATCTTCCTGGTGTTTGGCATAAGTCTCGGCGATTTGCTGATCGAGCGATTCGCCGGTCAATTTCATCCGGCTTTGTTGTTCCAGGGAAATCGCGGCTTCCTTGTCTTTTATCAGGTCGCGATAACTTTCCGCCTGGGTCCAGCCGCCGGAAGTCATCGATGCGCGCGCGGATGCATCTTTGCCTAATCGCAAAGCTTCGGCATCGAGAGGTTCGATATCGGTGATCCTGTTATAAGTTTCGACTTCCTGCTCAGGCATCTCCATTCTGTGATACAATTTCCCGAGCTCGTGCAGCAATTTTGTGTCGCGCGGATTTTCCTCGAGCAATGTCTGCAACGCGAAAACGCCGATCTCAGGCCAGCCCGCAGCGACCGCAGCCTCCTTCAAAACCAGATTCGCCTGTTTATTATAGGGCTCGTCCTCGAGCACCTTCTCGATCATCTCGACCGCGCGTTTGGGTTCCTTCTTCACCTCCCGCTGCGCTTTCATCACCGCAATCGGCGCGGTGGAAATGTTGAACATCGCTTTCTTTGTCGCCTTGCTCTTGGTGATTTCGGTCCGGCGCAACAATTGCCGGCCGGTCAGGAATTCCGGTTCCTGTTTGAGGATCCCCTGCAACAGCGAGATGGCGTAGCCGAAATTACGCAACTCGATCGCCGACAAAGCCTTCAACCAGTGTTGCCGCTGGGTTTCGCTCAGCTCTTTTTCATTCTTAACCGGCATGCCTCAAAACTATAACCGTTCCATTTACAAAAAGGTAGGCTGGATTGCCACAACCACCTGCTCCTATAACAGGTCCATCTGCGGTTTCCCCGACGTCGGTATGCCTTTCGCGGATCGTTTGCGCTTTGGTTTCTCATGGGTAGTCGCGCCGTTGGGGCTTTCCAGGTGCGCCAGAATATCCTTGGCCCGGTCCAGGATTTCTTTTGGTAAACCGGCCAGACGCGCGACCTGGATCCCGTAACTCTTGTCGGCTCCGCCGGGAACGATTTTGCGCAGGAAAATAATCTGATCGTTCCATTCGCGGACCGCGACGTTGAAATTGCAAACACCACTCCGTTCCGTCGCGAGTTTTGTCAGCTCGTGATAATGCGTCGCGAACAGCGTCCGGGCTTTGATCTTGTCGTGGAGAAACTCCGCGACGCTCCAGGCGATCGATAAACCGTCAAAGGTTGAGGTTCCCCGGCCGATCTCGTCCAGGATCACAAGGCTGCGCTCCGTTGCGTTGTTGACGATGTTCGCGGTCTCGTTCATTTCGACCATGAACGTGGACTGACCGCGGGAGAGATCGTCGTTTGCGCCGACGCGGGTGAAAATTCGATCGACGAGGCCGATTTCTGCCCTGGCCGCTGGAACGAAGCTGCCGATTTGCGCCATCAGCGTAATGAGCGCGACCTGCCGAATGTAGGTGGATTTGCCCGCCATGTTCGGCCCGGTCACGATCGCGAGGCGCATTTTCTCGCCATCGAGCTCGGTGTCGTTAGGCACGAATTTTTCGTCGATCAGGTTTTGGTCGAGCACGGGATGACGTCCGTCCTTGATGCAAAGGCGCAGCGATTCATCGAGCTCAGGCCGGCAATAGTGAAACAGTCGCGCCGTCTCCGCGAACGAACAGATGACATCGATAATGGCGATCGCGTCCGCCGTTTTCTGGATGGGGCCCAACTCGCGCAGCGTCTCCTCGCGCAGTTTTTGAAACAGCTCGTATTCGAGATTTCTGACGCGCTCATCCGCGCCGAGAACTTTCGCTTCCATCTCCTTCAGCTCGGGCGTGATGAACCGTTCGCCGCCGACCGTTGTCTGCTTGCGCGTGTAACGATCCGGCACGCTGGCCAGATTCGACTTCGTGATCTCGATGAAATAACCGAACACCGAGTTGTAACGAACCTTGAGCGATTTGATCCCGGTTTCCGTGATTTCGCGCTCCTGCAATTCGCTGATCCAATTTTTGCCGTCGCGCGAGGCCTGCCGGAGCTGGTCGAGACCGGCATCGTATCCGTCGCGAAACATTCCGCCTTCTTTCAATTGGAATGGCGGCTCGTCGACGACAGCCCTGGCCAGAGTTGCCGCCAATTGCGGCATTTCGTGAATCTCGCTTTGCAAATGTTCCCCTAACGAAGGATACGGCGCGCCTTTCTTTTGCTCTCTGCCGGTTCCGAAGTTGATTCGCTCAATGAGCTTCGCCAACGCCGCCTTCAGCTTCGGGATTTCCTGCAGCGAAACTTTCAACGCAACAACGTCGCGGGCATTCCCGGAAACCTGGCTCAATCGTCCAATCGCGCGTTCGATGTCGCGGATGCTCTTCAATTCACTTCGCAATGCGCCGAGCAGATCTGGCTCCTGCAGGAGATCGGCAATCATTTGCTGCCGGCAGTTGAGCTCGTTCAGATCTCGCAACGGTTGCAGAATCCACGAGCGCAGTTTACGGCCGCCCATGGGCGTGACGGTGCGATCCAGGACCGACAACAGGCTGGTGTCCCGCGCGCCGCGCGAATCGACCAGCTCAAGGTTCGTCTGCGTCGCCGCATCCATCATCACATGCTCGCTCGACGCGTCGCATTTCAACGAACTCAGGTGATCGATCTTCCGCCGGAGCTGGTGCTTAAGATAGTGGACGATCGCGCCGGCCGAAGCGATGGCGGCATGCATTTGCGTGCACCCGAAACCGTCGAGCGACTTGGTTTTGAAATGTTCGCAGAGCGTAAACGTCGCCTGCTCCGGCAAAAATGCGTAGCTGTCGTATTCCAAGGCCCGATTCAATTCACCGAGCGTTTCCTTTTGCTCGGTGCTGACGAGCAGCTCCGAGGGGCCGACGCGCGCCAGTTCGTTAACCAATGAGTGCCGGTTCGGCAGTTCAGCGAGGCGAAATTCGCCGGTTGTTAGGTCGGCATAAGCAAATCCGTAAACGCCGTCGTTGATGTAAACCGCACCGAGGTAATTCGCGCGTTTGGATTCCAGCAGGTCGAGGTCGCTCACCGTGCCGGCACTGATGATTTGCGTGATATCGCGGTCGACGATTTTCTTTCCCGGCGTCGGCTCGCTCGTCTGGTCGCAAATCGCCACCCGTTTTCCCGCTTTGATGAGCTTGGCGATATAATTCTGGGCCGCGTGATACGGCATGCCGCACATCGGCACCTGATTACGCTTGGTCAGGGCGACATTCAGGATGCCCGAGGCTTCCTTGGCATCCTCGAAAAACAGCTCGTAAAAGTCACCGAGACGAAACAGCAACAGCGTGTCCGCGGGAATACTTTTCCGCAGCCGCTGATACTGCTGCATCATGGGGGTAAGCGCGTCGGCCATTAGGAAAATATCCTCACACGAAGCCCACTACGGACACAAAGTTTTTCCACTGCCCTCACTGCCGCTTCGCGTGCGTCTCTCCCCGCGGGAGAGAGGGACCGCTTCGTTACCTTGGCGTCCGGCGTACGAAGTCCTAATCCCGCAACGCGGTAAGACCCTGGCGCGTAATCTTGTCGATTAGCTGTGGATAACTCAGTCCCGCCTTCTTGGCGGACGACGCGAAATCCTCGTCCGCGGCCAGCATCGGGTTCGGGTTCGCCTCGATGAAATAAATCCGGTTATCCGGAGTCATGCGGAGATCGATTCGCGCGTAACCATCAATCGTCAGTAACCGGTAAATTTTTTTACACGTCTCCTCGATATCGGCGATCACCGCCTTGTCGATGCCGTCGGCGTCGATGTTTTTGAGACCGTTGCGTTTTCGATAATCCTCGTCCCATTTCGCCGCATAGGTCGCGATCTTTGGTTCCTTGTCAGGCACTTCGCCGAAGATCAACTCGCGAAATGGAAAAACGGTGAGTCGCACGTTGCCCAGGATGCTTACGTAAAGCTCGCGTCCGTCGATGTATTCCTCGGCGATCGCCGCGCTGTTGTACTTCTCGTGAACAAACGCTACGCGTTCCCGAAACTCTTCATCGTTTTCCACAAACGAATTTCGCGAAATACCGTAGGACGCTTCTTCTTTCACCGGTTTAACCAGGGCTGGGAATTTCAAATCCTTGGGACGGGCCGGCCGTTGCCCCTTCGGGACAACCACGAAATGGGGCACGTGGATCCCATGGTAATGCAGGATCTTCTTCGAAATCCCCTTGTGCTTGCAAAGTGTCAACCCCGTTGAACCGCAACCCGTAAACGGAACTCCCTGCATTTCAAAAAACGAAACAATGTTCTGATCGAAGCCGGGATTGTTCTTGAACTGCTCGACCAGGTTGAAAAGCACATCAGGCTCGAACGTCTCCAACTTTTGCCGGACAAGATCGACATCGTCGTAAATGGCAAGATGCTCGGCGTTGTAACCGAGGGAGCCGAGCGCTTTCATTACATCAGCCTCGGTTTTCCACTCCTTGGTTTTCATTTCCTTGGAGAAATCCTGGTCGAGCGTGGTTGGGCTCGTACCGTCAAACAGGACAAGAATTTTTAATTTTTTCTTTGGCACAACGAATGGGACAATTACCGAAGTACGCTGTCTGACAAAAACTATTTCGTCCGTTTAAATTTGCCGGTAAACAAATAATTCATCACCAGTGTCGTGATAAATGCGGTGACGCGAAAATCCTGCTGGGGATCGTCGTTCGGCGCGCGCAGGTCGAGATGGTCACAACGATCAATCAACCGGCCCAATAGCTTGTTTACGCGAAACTTCTTTTCGTTAGTCCATTGGCAGACGGAATTCAGCAACCGACGCCGCGCCCGGCGAAGGTAGGCCGCCGCGGTGATCCCCGTCCCTGCCGGCGCGGAAAAAAGCTGGCGAAGATCGGCGTCGTAAAAATCCGGGTACGTATCGGCAAACAATTTGCGTTTGCGCGCGTAATACGTCTTGAGCTTGACGTTGAGGCAGTCGTAATCGCTCGCCTTGTATTTCGGCATGTGCACCGGTGGTTTGCCGGTAAGCGATTGCATGAGCTCATCGATGTACTCGAGCTTTGGAAGCGCCTTCCAGTTCGCGTAACGTTTTCGCCAGTCGAGCCCGGGCGTCAGCCACGTCGCAAACGTCTCCGCGAAATCTTCGTCGGGATGGGCCTGCGCGTACCAGTCGTCGAGATGAACGACGTAACTATGACTGAAGGGCCGCGGCCGGTAAAAGCTGGGAGTTTCCTCGTCGGTGGTTTGCCCGAACAACTGTTGCCACCGTTTCTTTTTTTGAAACTCGAACGCGTAGCTGTAGGCGTGCGCGGCTTCATGCCGCATTAATTTCATGAACCACTCCGGTGTTTCGCCTTCGACTTCGAGCATCATCGAGCGCTCGAGCCCGCGAAGCCGGTTGTGGACAAGAAAGAACGGGATAAAAATCGCCGGTATACCAATCGGCACGAACCATTCATCGCCGATGTGGCATGGCGGCATGAAGGCCAGGCCTTTGGCGGCGAGCTCATCGTAAAGCTGCTTGATCAACGGCTCGAGCTGTGTGCCTTCGAGCTTTAACCCGAGCGAAGAAATGCGCCGCTCGAGCAATTGCTCTTCGGGTAGCGAAGCCCATTCCGGCGTTTCCATTTTGTCGGCAAACATCGAATCAGGAACGCGGAAAGACCGGAAGGTCAAATCGGGCGGCCGCAAGGCCGGTTAAAGTTCAATTGAACATTTGCGACGCGGGATTGTCTTTTTAAGTGAAACACGAAAGAAAAAATGAAAGGAGGAAAACTATGGCTATGACATCCTTGATTCCCTGGAGGAAAAATAACCGCTCGCTGGCCTTCGGCGGACGGAGCTCAGATCCGTTCACCGCCTTGCGCCAGGAGATCGACACAATGTTTAACGGCGCGCTCGGCGACTGGACGGGAACCCCGTTTCAGCGAGCCGGGCAGGCAACGATGTTCATGCCGAACATCGAAGTGAAAGACACGGGCAAAGAAATCCGTGTGATCGCCGAACTGCCGGGCATGGAGGAAAAAGACATCGATGTGTCGCTGCTCGATGGGTCCGTCCAAATCACCGGCGAGAAACGTGAAGAGCAGGTGGAGGAAAAAGGCGACATCTATCACAGCGAACGCCAATACGGCCGTTTCGAGCGCGTGATTCAGCTTCCAGCGGAAGTGGACACCGACAAAGCGAAGGCCTCGTTCAAGAATGGCGTGCTGAAAATTGCGCTACCGAAAACGAAAGAGGCGCAATCCAGCCGGCGTGTCATTCCGGTGGAATCTTAAAGCGTGATCCGCGGACGCAGCGGTGCGCGCGCGCGACGTCGCAGTGAATTCGTCGGCAACAAAATCACTGCTGACTGCAGCAGCGCCGCTGCGACCCGAACGCTGAAAATAACGAAAAAGGAGGTGAGACAAATGGATTCAATGAAAAAACGAACAACGACGATCGGCATAATTACCCTGATTATCGGCTTATTGTTAGGCGTAGGGATCGGTGTCTGGGGCATACGTGACATGAGCGCAAGCAGTGGTGCGACGACGGCGTCGGCAAACGCCGGTTCGACGGCCAGCGCATCACCGGCGGCCAGGAGCGAAAGCCAATCGGACCGGGATCGTCCGATGGACAAAGATCAAAGCGATCTGTGGGATCCATTCGCGCAGATGGAGCGTATGCAGCAGGAGATCGATCGCGCGATTCGCGACGCAACCGAACGGTTTCAGCTTGGACCGGGCGCGACAGCGTTTCGACCGGACATGGGCTATGCCTCTTCCTTCGATCTGCGTGATCGCAAGGATCATTTCGAGGTGCGGGCCTATCTCCCTGATGCCGAAGCTTCCGACGTGAACGTCAAGATCGACAATGACCGCACATTACGTGTCACTGTCGGTCACAAGAAGCAGGAAGTGAAAAACGATCCCAACGCGGAAGCGAGAATCACCGAGCTCGGCCAATACGAGCAGGTGGTAACGTTACCCGAGCCGGTTAATTCGGCGGACATGAAGATCGATCGGAAAGGCCACGAAGTGGTAATCACGATTCCGAAAGCTAACAAAAACAGCTGAGATGGCGTCAAGCCAATGCGACGACGCGCGGCAATGCTGCCGCGCGTTTTATTTTGCGACCGAGACGCAATGATTTTGCGCTTACCACGCGGAGCTTGCGCCGTCGCGGCATTGTTGCGAAAGCGGATTGGGCACGGCAACGTTACCTGTGCCTGATTTCAGTGTTCGCCGCGCCACCGCTGCCGACGCCGACATTATAGCGCACCAGCGTGTACGAATGTTCGAAGACATGGAGGAATTGTCGGTCGACGCGTCGGAGATCTTGCGGGTAAAGGCGATGGAGCGCCTAACGGATTGGCTCACGACCGGGACATATCTTGGCTGGCTCGCCACACCGTTCGATCAGCCGGAATGCGTTGTGGGCGGAGCCGGCGTGCAGTGCCAGTCCATTCTTCCGCGGCCGCTCGGCAAATCGAGAATCAGCGGTGGTCGACAGGCGATAATTATCAATGTGTTCGTCGAGCCACAATGGAGACGACGAGGGATCGCAACTCAGCTAATCAAAGAGATCATCGGGTGGTCGAAAACTGAAAATGTCGATCGCTTGTTGCTTCACGCATCCGACGCAGGCCGGCTCGTGTACGCGAAGCTTGGATTTGTTGAGGGAAACGAAATGCGGTTCATACCGACCTCCAAATCCGCACCCTAAGTAGCGCACGACGCTGAATTGGATGGCTGTTCCGGAACGCCAGCTTTGGTCAGGCGCTCAATCATGGCGTTCAACACGGCGCGATCGCGGAACCATTCCTGTTCGCGGACGTATTTGATGCTCAGGTCGGGTTGAGCGACCAAGGCCGTTTTCGCCAGTCTTTGCGCTTCCTCGTTTGCACCCCGTGCCATGAGCGACGCGATCTGATAGAGTCGAGAGCGCCTGGTTTGGAACGGAAGTGCGCGCAGATATTCGATCGCTTCTCCGTATTTATTCTGGGTGTAAAAAGCGACGCCGCGTTCCTCGACACACCAGACCGGCAAGTAAGGATCCAATGCTTCCGCTTCGTCAAGGAGTTTGAGCGCGCGCTCGGGTTCGCCGCAGAATGTGTAAAACGCGGCGCAGCGGCCCTTGATATACGCATCGTTAGGGCTCAGCTCCATTGCCTTCTGGTGATATTGCTTCGCCGCCTCGAAATCTCCCTTGCTCATCTGAATTGAGCCCATGATCCGATTTGCCTCGGGATCGTTAGGATCCAGCTCCAAGGCACGGTGCAGTTGGCGCTCGCCATCCGCCCAGTCGAAATCGGGCAGCCCGGAAATCGCACAGACCTTCATCGCCTGGGAGCGGCCAAAGTTCGGGTCGGCTTCGATGGCGCGCTCAAACCATTGCACGGCTTCGCGCAGGTTGGCGTCCGTCACCCCGCCTAACCGATGAAGCTCGAGTCCGCGCAAGTGGCATTCATAAGCCGACATCGATTCAGGCCGTTGTCGCCGGGCAGCAGCGATATCGGCTTGTTCGACCCGGCCAAGAACGGTGGCCGCGATGTGCGAAGTAATATCGTCGACGGTATCGAGAAGAGTGTCGAATGGACGCTCGACCCGATCGCTCCAGACAATGTGGCCGTCTTTGGTCTCTGCCAGCGACAAATTGATTCGCACCTTCTCCTTGGTGCGGCGCAGATTCCCACTGAGCACGTAGCGCACGCCCAGCGCATCGCCGATCGCCACCGGGTCGCACTTTTTGTTTTCCAGAACGACGCTGGCCGTGCGCGAGCTAACGAAGAGTTTCTTGAACCGGCCGAGCTCCAGGATCAGATCTTCGGTCACCCCTTCGGCCAGAAACCCGACGTCCCCGCCTTGCGCCGTCAACGGCACCACTGCGATGGAGTACGGACGCTTCTCGCGATGCGGCGCGGATTTCGTCGGGGCGCTTTGGAACAGCCAGCGTTCCTGTTCGCCGCGCAAACGAAAAATCGGAATGGATTCGGAAATATTTTTGAACTGCTGGGGCCCGAGGGGATCGAAAATGAAAGGACAATTGCGCCGGATCTGCTCGAAGAATACGCCGCTGATTTCTATCGCTCCGGGATCAGCCGCAGCCTGTATCCGGGCGGCGAGATTCACACCGTCGCCGATGAGGTCGTCGCCGGCTTCAATGACATCGGCCAAATGCAGTCCCATCCGCATTTGGATCGGATCGTCCGCGCCCGCCAGCGCATCGCGAATATCGACCGCGCAATGCAGCGCATTGAACGGGCTGGCGAAATCGGCAAGGACTGCGTCACCCATCGTCTTGAACACGCGACCATCCCGGGCCGTTACTTTCTGCTGAACCAAACCTGACAACGCGGCGATTCGCACCGCCGTCCCCTCCTCATCGGCCTCCATCATTGCCGAATAGCCGACAACATCTCCGACAAGAATGGCGGCGAGGCGGCGCTTCACGAACGTATTGTAGACAGGTTTGCGGAATTATCAGGACGGAAAACCGATGTACGCCGACGTAAAAAAAGCCGCGCCGTCGGTAAAACCAACGGCGCGGCAACTTCGGGGGTAACTAAAACGGTGACTCGGTCAGTCGGCTTGCGGTCCTGGCTTTACGACCTGGACGGTCATGAATTCCGGGTTCGAGTTGGTCCAAGCCATGGCCTCGCGCTTCGACTCAAAGAATCGATCGACGACGATCGCGCCTTTCTGAGCCGAAGTGCGTCCGCAGGCTCGGGCGGCCTTGCGATTGACTACGTCCGGACCCGTATCCACGGCGGTCGTGCTATGGCCGTCGGGAAAAACGACTTTGCTCCCGTAGGGGATCCGTTTCGGATCGACGGCGCAATGACCATCACGCAAACGGTGGCCGGTGCTGGAGAGTTTTCCTGATTCGCCGTCACCAACCCAATAACTGGTGACGCGGGCAAGCATCTTCTCTTCGCGGGCCTGTGCGACCGCGCCGAGTGACAATAGTAATGTAAGTGTAGTTATAGACTTCATGTGTGTTGAATGGGTGCCTCCTTTGCGTCGAGTCCGTGGGGGGAAGCAATTGACCCGATCTGAGACGAGAAATTTTCCAGTCTATTCAGATTGGGAAAGCCCCGGCGCGCAGATGTTTATGGGGGAGCGCGCGGACTAAACGACCGCCTCGTTATTGCGAGAGCGGCATTCTCTATATAGCAACGGGGAAAATTGTCAAAGGACGTTAAGTAATGCTTGGGTCTTACCTCTCAGGTTTGCGGGATCACCCGGAGTTGTTACCAAATCGTAACAATAAAGTTTGTTTTGCTTCTCGCTGATGTTCAACGACTTGTGTCGCGACGGGCGCGTCGTCGTTGGACAGGTACATAAACGGCTGTAAATAAGATGTGCAGATGACGCGGTCACCGCGCTAGCCAGGCAACAGAGCCGGCAGGCGTTCGATCGCACCAAGTTGGAGACCGCCATTCGCGGCACCCCAGTGGTCGATATCTCACCACCCCCGAAGGATTTCGGGGCGGCAACCGAATCCGCATTTCGGCCACAAAGACACAATATGAAACCAACACCTCAAATCACTTCCCCGTTCACCGGCCGGCGGCTTCCGCTGACCGATTTTAATTACCAAGCCACACTGGAAACGCCGCGAACCAGCAGCAGTTCGCAGAAAGTTCGTATTCTGGAAACAAGCAGGCCGCTTTGGAAACTCAGCACTGGATTTCTCCGGGCCGAAGCCGCGTATGACTACGCGAGCGAGCTCGCGCTTTTCATTGCGATCAGCACGCTCTCGGCGTGGTCAATCCTGACCGCCTTGATCTGGATTCCGCGAATGGTGCACGCCTAAGAGGCCGCCGTTAGACGTCAAAACAAAAACAAAAGGCGCGGCTACCTTTCCAGCACAGTGGGATCCGAAGCTTGGAATTCACGTGACTTGAAGTCGCG
>JADMIO010603869.1_pt1 | contig 93369 bp, 69 predicted proteins | sample 8958161 | NCBI WGS metagenome assembly JADMIO01 (sample SAMN16585339, study PRJNA669376) | soil metagenome | isolation source: Crop rotation soil | place: USA: Cullars Rotation, Alabama | collected 2011
GCGACAACTTGTCCACGTGGAATTCTAAGCTTAGGATCCCAATGTGCTGGAAAGTGCCCTGATCCCTCGCCTCTTTCCCATGCCTCCTCCTCTCGGCGCCGCCGGCTTGCATCTGTCTGAACTGCCGTCGCCGCCAGAACTTGGCGCGCGATGGGTGTCCGTGCGGCCGGTGATTCGGGCCTACCTGATCGCCGCCACCGGCAGCGCGGAGGAGGCCGAGGAGTTGCTGGCCAAGGTCGCGCTGGCCACGGTGGCGCAGGCCGGGCGCTTCGATTCGGCCAAGCCCTTCGCCCCTTGGGCCATGGGCATCGCCAAAATCGAGGTGCTGCGGCACCGGCGCGACCAGGCGCGCGGCAAGTTGCGCTTCGGCGAGGCGGCTCTGACGGCGCTTGAAACCGCCCTGGCCAAGGCCGCGCCCGAGGCCGACGCCCGGCTTGCCGCGCTGGCGGCCTGCCTGCAGACGATCTCCGGCAAGGCCAAGGAAGCCGTCCGCCTGGCTTACACCGAAGGTTTGTCCGGGGCGCAGGCGGCGAAGAAAATGGGCATCGAGCAGGGCCATTTCTTCGTTCTTCTGTCCCGCGCCCGCTCCGCTCTGCGCCACTGCATCGAAAACCGGATGGCTTCCTCTTCCGACTCCGGTTCCTCCTCCGACTTCAACGTTGATCTCCCTTCCGCAGCCCCGGCCACCCGCCCGTCATGAATCCGCAACCCCTCCATCCCGCCGAAGCCTTGTTCGACAAGTGCATCGACCAGTCGCTCTCCCCGCAGGAGCAGGCGCAACTGGACGCTTGGGTGTGCGCCGATGCACGCAACGCCGAGGCGCTGGCGCGCTGGCTGCTCGCCCATGCCCAGACGGCCGAGGGGCTGTCGATGGGTTTGGCGATGGCGCCCCAAGTGGCCGGCCGCCTGCCCCACAGGAAGCCGGCGGCCGGCGGCGTCCCCTTGGCGGTGCAATTCGGGCTGACCGCCGCCGGCTTGGCTTTGGCGGTGGGGGCGGGCGCATGGGTTTGGCTGGCGACCCGCGATCAGGCGCCGCCGGCCGTGGCCAAGGCGCCGGTTTCCCCCGCGCCGGTGCCGGTTCCCTCATTGCCGCCCGTGGCCTTGCGGCCCGGTGAAAAAAACTCGCCTTCGTCTTCCCGCGAATCTAAAATCGCAGCTTCGATCGAGGCTTCTCTTACGGATCCCACCATGTCGTCCCGCCATCTCCAGCGTTTGCTGTTCGCCCTCGCCTTTTTGGGAAGCGCGGACCTCTCCACCCGCCCCGCGGTGGCCCAAGACACCCCGCCGTCGGCCGGCGATGGCACGACGCCTCCTCCGGTCGTTCCGCCGGCGCCGCCTTCGGCCCTGCCGCCGGCCGTCGCCACCGCCGATCCAGCGGCCGATCGGGTGGAAGGCTTGGCGGACGACAGCCTGGCCATCCCCGGCATCGAGAAGATGTCCTCCACCATCCAGGGCAGCCGCCGCGCCATCGTCCGCGGCGACTACGAGGAGGCCATCAAGCGCTTGGAGGAATTGAAGGGCAAGAAGCAGAAGCCCGAGGAGGCCACCGCCACCGCCAAACTGCTCGACTACGCCTACGCCAACGGCCCCGAACTGCAACTCAAGGCCATCGAGGCGGCCGATCCGCTCAAGGCCCTGCAGCTGTTCAACCGCCTCAAGCCGCCGGGCTCGCCCGGTTTCTACGCCCCGCGCCTCAAGGACCGCATCGCGGCGGCGGAGGCCAAGGTGCGCTCGCCGGAAACGCAGGGTTTGGTCAAGGCCGGCCACGAGTTCAACGCCATCTACGATCTGTTCCAGGTCTTCCCCGAGGAAGGCAAGCCGAAGTTGGAAGCCTTCGTCGCCGCCCACGGCGCCGACCCCTACGGCCAGATGGCCCAGCGCGTGCTCGAGGGCAAGGCGCCGACCGAGGAGTCGGAGGTCGCCGTGGGCGGCGGCGGCGTGGCCGGGGCTTCGCTCGACCAAGCGGCGATCCTGTACCCCAGCGAGTTCCGTTCCGCCAAGGGGCAGGTGCCCAAGAGCCTGCCGGAACTGCGCAAGGTCTGCTCCGACTTCCTCGCCCAAAGCGAAAAAGCCCTCAAGGCCCAGACCGCCGACGTGCCCGAGTGCGACGCCAAGTTCTGGCGCTGGCTCGATTCCCGTCCGGCCATGCGCACCGGGCTGCTCCTGGCCAAGAATCCGGTGCCGGCGCCCTACGTCATCAATCTGGCCAAGTTCTACAAGAAGTTCGGCGAGAAGGCCTGCGGCAAGTACGGCCAGTTGGTGTTGGCCGCCGCGCTCACCGAAGAGGACGTCACCATCGGCGGCCACAATTACGGGCCCGGGGACTTCACCGAGAACCAGCGCAAGGTGGGCGAATGGTTGTGGAAGAACCAATCCAAGGTGGAGTTCTGGCGCTTCGTGAAGGAGCCGAAGAAATACGCCGAAATGGCCGGCGGCACGCTGGAGGGCGTGACCGACACCGACAAGATGGCCTACCTCAGCCACACCTACCCGCCGCGCATCCGCTCCTCGCGCATGCAGAACGTGCGCATCCAAATCCTCCAGCAGGAGGCGCAGGTCCCCGGCGTCCAGTGGCCGCTGTTCCCGGTGGCGCAGACGCCCTACATCCTGCTCAACCCGGTGGCCGCATGCAACGAGGCCATGCGCGACCGCGAATACATCTGGAACATGTTCGCCGGCCGCGCGGGCTACCCCGGCAACGCCAACCCCGGCATGCAGCCCGTCGCCGCCGCGGCGCCCAAGGTCGGCACCCGCATCCACTACGGCAAGTACGGCTTCGAATACACCCGCCCCGACGTGGCGCTGCGCCAGAGCCTGTGGCACCCGACCAACGTCATCCGCATCGCGGAGGATGGCGGGGTCTGCGGCCGCATGGCGACTTCGTGCTCCCTCGGCGAGGCCATGCTGGGCATCCCCTCGACCCCGGCCGGCCAGCCCGGCCACTGCGCGCTGATGACCGTGTCGTATTCCAGCGGGCAGTACGGCGCCTCCATCGGCCAGTCGGTCACCGGCACCTGGATGAACACCGGGCCGGGCGTCCTTGGCGTTTCGCCGGCCGTCGCCGGCCACGACCACGACGCCGTCAGCTGGCTGGCCCTGACCCGCACGGTCAACCGGGTGGGCATGGAGAACTACCACGCCAGCCTGGTCGCCGCCTACATGGCCGAGACCGTCTCCAACTCCGCGGACAAGCGCGGTTGGCTGGAACTGGCGGTGCGCCTCAACCCCTACCACCTGGCTGCCACCGAGAAGATCTGGGCCATGGCCGCGCAGGGCGGCGTCAACGCCCTCAACAAGTCCATCCAGCAGTCGGTCGAGCGGATGGCCCTCAAGAAGGGAAAATCCATCGACGAGATGGTGCTCCACCCCGACGACGCGCTCATTTTGCGCCGGCTGTCGGCCGCGTTGCCCAAGCAGTACGACGCCGCCCTGGAACGCGCCGGCAACACCGCCCCCGTGCAGGATTACGGCGGCGGCGAGTATGTGATCGGCCAGGATGGTGCGTCCGCCGCGGCGGAGCCGTCCGCCCAGCCCGGCATCGCCGCCGGTTCCACAGCCGTCGCCACCGCCGGCGGCAACAAGCAGATGATCAAGAATGACCTGGAACTGATGTTCCGCTACATGCTGGCCTTCCAGAAGAAGGGCCTGATGTACGGCTTTGCCAGCGAGGTCTTCCTCAAGCATGTGGCGCGCGTGGATCCGGAGGTCGGCCGCAAGATGCTCAACCAGCTGCTGGAGGAGGCGTTCAAGTTGCCCATCCCCACGCCCGAGAACATGGACAAGGGCGACTGCCCGCTTTACGTCTGCATCCAGGGCCTGACCGAGATGGATTCCAAGCTCTCCTCCAAGGATCGTTCCAAGGGGCTGCTTGAGATCTGCACCCGCCTTGAAAAGGCCGGCGCCCGCCTGGTCCGCCACAACCACCCGTCGCTGGTGTACGGCACGACCATTTTCGTGGACGACGCCCAGACCCATCCCATCTACCTGCAGGTCGCCGATCTGCTCGACAAGGCGCTGCGCGACTCCGGCCCCGAGGGCATCGTCCTGGCCGACAAGGTCAAGCGCAAGTACGACGCCGATTTCGCCAAGCTCGACTACCAGTGCAAGCTGGAGGCTTACGCCAAGACCCTGCCCCTGGCCGGCGGGCGCAAGCTGGAGAAGCCCAAGCCACCGGTGTTCGACAAGCAGGGCGCCCTGGTCAAGGACGCCGCGAAGGCCGCCGCGGACGCCGACGCCGCCCGCCTCAAGCGCGGCGAAGGCGTCAAGGCGGAATGAGCAGCGCAAGCGTTGCTGACCATCCCTTTCCGTTGCCCCTGCCTTCCGCCATGTCCCGCATCCGCCACTGATTCGACTTTCAGGAAAAACATGCCCGCCTTCCGCCAACCCGCCCTCCGTTCCCTGTTCTTTCCCTTGGCCGCCGCCTGCATCCTGGCGGCGCCGGTGTCCCCGGACGCCTCCGCCGAACCCGGCAAGGAGTGGGGGGGCGAGACCAAGGGGCTCAAGTACCTGGCTTATCCCCTTGGCGCCTTGGACGGCGACTGCCTCCACGCCAAGGAGGAGGACTACGTGCGCCTCACGCGCGTCACGGCCGGCGGCCCGCTCGACAAGGCCGGCCTCATCAAGGGCGACGAGATCATCGGCTACGCGTTGGGCACCGAAGTGACCCGCCTGCCGGCGGACAAGGGCGCCCACGAGACCATGCGCGCCCTGGCCGAGGCCATCGACGCGGCCCAGGCCCGCGAGGACGGCACCCTGCGCCTCATGGTCCGCGCCGGCCGCCGCGAGGGTTGGAAGGTGGTGAACCTTCCCCATGTTCCGCGTTTCGGCAAGAATTATCCGTTCGGCTGCAAGAAGAGCCAATGGATGTTCCACACCAACTGCGACTGGATGATCGCCAACCTTGGCGTGTCCAGCCCGGGCAACGTCGGCTCGTGGATGGGCCTGGCCCTCATGTGCAGCCCCGATCCGCGCCACCAGGCCCATGTGCCGAAGATGATCAAGAAGTTCGAGGCCGCGCTGTCGGCCAACCCCGACGTCGGCCACAACTCGGCGATGGGCTGGACGATGACTTTCCTCTCCGAGTACAGCTGGAAGCACGCCAAGGATGATCCGGCCGGCTTCCTGCGCCGCAAGGCCATCCTCGAGAAGATGGCCCACGTCCTGGTGGCCCGCCAGGGCCGCGCCAACAACAAGGGGCACGAGAGCGCGCCCGGATACGACGGCGTCTTCTTCCACGGCGGCGGCGACCGCTGCTACGGCGGCACCGGCCAGAACCTGGCCACCACCGCCGCCATCATGGGCTGGAGCAACGCCGCCAAGCTCAACGGCGCCAAAATCGATCAGGCGGCGTGGGATTTGACCTATACCTTCCTGACCAAGAAGTGCATGGGCGGCAACGACAAGACCGGCTACGGCATCGCCTATTCCGCCGGCGGTCCCGACGGCGAGGGCAGCGCCCGCACCGCGCAGACCGGCCACGCCCTGATCACCATGGCCTTGCCCGACTTCCTGCCGGCCGCCAAGTTTCCGCCGCTCAAGACCGTCTCCAAGGATCTCGGGCGGCTGGGCGTGGGCATGGGCAAATGGTGCCTGGGCAATTCGCCCAGCACCCCCGAATCCCACGCGGTCGGATCCTTCCCGATGATCGCCGCCACCGCCCTCATCTGGCGCACCGAGGGGATCAAGGGCTACCGCGAGCACATGGATCGCTGGAAGTGGTACCTCACCCTGTCGCTCCAGCCCGACGGCCACGCCCACTTCGTGCCCGGCTACATCGGTCCCGCCGGAGACAACTATCTGGGCGAAGAGGCCGTTTCCAACTGCGTGTCGGCGCTGATGCTGGCCGCCCCGACGCGCAAGCTGGTGATGTTCGGCGCCATGGATCCCCAGGGATCCGGCCCGGACAACCCCTACCACCTGGGCGGGGCCGACGGCGGGGCGCAGGTCGAGTACAAGATCGGCGAGGGCGGCGCGGAGAGCGACCCCATCGGCGTGTTCGGCTTGGCCAAGCTGATTCCCACCCTGCAGGGCTCCCACAAGGCGCTCTTGCGCGGCGATTTCTCCGAGGCCCTCAAGCGGCTTGACGAACTGCAAGGCAAGAAGCTCACCGACGCCGACAAGGCGGCGACCGAGAAGATGACCGCCTATGTCTACGCCCAAGGGCTCGACCCGCAGTTCAAGTCGATTGAAGACGCCTTGGCCGAGGGCGACGCGCTGTCCGCCTACCGCCGTTTCAACCTGTTCAAGAACTCCGACGACTACGCCTACCTTGGCGATCGCAAGGCCCGCGCGGCCGCGCTGGAGGCGAAGTTCAAGGACAGCGGCGTCTCCGCCCAGCTTGATGCCGGCCGTGCTTACGAAAAGGTACTGCTGCCCTACCAGGCCCAGCCCGAGGAATACCGGCCGAAGATGGAGGCCTTCGCCAAGGCCCATGCCGGCGATTTCTATGGGCGCCAAGCGGAGGCGGCCTTGGCCATCCAGGCCAAAAACGGCGCTCCGGGCGCCGGAGGGGCGGCCGGAGCGGGCGCCGAAGGCGGCGCTGGGCCGTCGTCGCCGGTGGTGGACGAAGACCGGTAAGCCGCGGTCAGGCGGATGAAAAAATGAAAAAACAACGGCGCGGCAAAGGTCTTTTCTTTGCGCGCCGTTGTTTTTTCCATCTACCTTTTAATTTATGTCCATTTTCCGCAATCACTTCGCCACGTCCGCCCTGCTCGCCGCCTTCATTGCGGGCTGCCAATCCCCCACCGCGGCGGTCCATCCCGCCGGCGCCGCGCCGGCGACCCCGATTGCCTTGGTTGCGCCGGCCACGCCGGCCGCGGCGCCGGCCGCTTCCGGCCTGCTGTGCCCGGGAGCCACCGCGTTGGAAGCCAAGACCAAGTCGGTCGCCGAGCATTGCGTGGCGTGCACCGTGGGTATCCTCACCACCCAGGGCGTGGGCATGTCCAGCGGCAGCGGCGTGCTGGTGTCCGCCGACGGCCTCGTCCTCACCGCCGGCCACGTGGTGGATGCGCCCGGCACCCAGCTGACCTTCCGCATGCCCGACGGCCGCGTGGCCAAGGGCGTGGCCTTGGGCGTCGATCGCGGCGTGGATACCGGCATGGCCCGCATCACCGATCCGGCCCCGGCCGGCGGTTGGCCCTTCGTCGAAATGGCGCCGGCCAACTCCGCCGAACCCGGCGAATGGGTGCTGGCCACCGGCAATCCCGGCGGCCTCGTGGTGGGGCGCAACCCGCCCCTGCGCCTGGGCCGCATCACCATCCATGACAAGGCCCGCATCCAGTCCGATTGCACCGTCGTCTCCGGCGACTCCGGTGGTCCGCTGTTCGATCTGGCCGGCCGCGTTGTGGGCATCCACAGCAACATCAGCCTCAGCGTCGACGAGAACCGCCATGTCCCCATCAGCCTTTACCACACCCAGTGGAAGGATTTGCTCGAAAGCAAGTCCATCCAGGCCGGCGGTGGCATGCTTGACCGCGGGCAGGGGCGGCAGGGACGGCAGGGGCGCGCCCGAGGCGGCGCGGCGGCCGGCGGGGATCTTTCCCGCATCGGCGAAGCCCTGCGCAAACTGGCGAAGGAAGGCGACGCCGAAGCCCAGAAGTTGATCGAGGAATCCAAGGCCAGCGACGGCAAGATGAAGTTGGACCCGGCCAAGGCCAAGGAACTGATCGCCCGCGCCAAGTTGCCGGCCAAGCCGGGCGTCAAGCCCGATGTGAAGGAAGAACCCAAGGACGGCGCGAAGGATGCCGCTCCGTCCGCCGACAAAACCGACCTTTCCCGCGTCGGCGAAGCCCTCGAGAAACTTGTGAAGGAAGGCGATGCCGAAGCCAAGAAACTGATGGAGGATGCCAAGGCCAACGGCGGCAAGATGAACCTGTCCCCCGAGCAGGCCGCCGAACTCGTCGCCCGCGCCAAGCTGCCGTCCAAGGATGGCGCCCCGGCCGGCGCCGGCGTCACCCCCGCGCGCGTCCGCGAGGCGCTCAAAAAACTGGCGAGCGAAGGCGATGCCGAAGCCAAGAAATTGTTGGAAGACGCCGCGGCCAACGGCGACAAACTGGGGGTGAGCGCCGACAAGGCCGCCGAGCTGGTCGCCCGCGCCCAATTGCCGGCTAAGGAAGCCGCCAAGGAAGGCGCCAAGGATGCCGCGCCGTCCGCCGGCAAGGATTCCGGGAAGAAGGCTGCTTCCGGCATTCCCTCCGCCATGCGCCCCGCATTGCGCGACCAAATCAAGAACAGCCTGATGCAGCAGTTCCCCGGCGCCAAGATCACCGATGCGCTGCTTGAACGCATCATGGACAAGTCCTCCTTCGACGCGGCCACCGGCCACCTGCAGTTGTCGCCCGATCTTGAGGATCTCGCGGCGATGGGCCTGTCCCCCGCCGCCGCCTCGCCCCAGACCGCCCGCGTCTCCCAACGCCTTGGCGAAACCTCGCTGCAGGCCCTGTCGTTGTTCGCCCCCGCGCTCGACGCCGCCGGCGACTGCATGGTCGAGGTCTGCTCCGGCGGCAAGCCCATCCTGATGGGCACCGTGGTGGACGCCGACGGCTGGGTGGTCACCAAGGCCAGCGATCTTTCCGGCAGCCTGACGGTGGTGCTGGCCAACGGCCGGACGCTGGCCGCCAACGTGGCGGGCAAGGACGAGGCGACCGACCTGGCCCTGCTCAAGGTGGACGCCAAGGGCCTCGAGGCCGCGCCCTTCGCCGACGGCGCCTCCCCCTTGGGCGCGTGGATGGTTTCCCCGGTGCGCGACCCCAACCGTCCGGCCGTGGGCCTGGTCAGCGTGGCGGCCCGGCCAATTCCCGCCCTGCTTGCGCACTTCCAGGGCGAGCAGAAGGTCATGCTCGGCCTCTCCCCCAAGGAGCCCGGCCAGATGGTTGTGGGCACCGTCGTTCCCGGCCTGCCCGCCGCCGGCGCCGGCATGAAATCCGGCGATGAAATCATGGCGCTCGACGGCCAGCCGGCGACCGATTGGCTCAAGTTCGTGGCCAAGGTGAAGGAAGGCAAGCCCGGCCAGGTGCTGGCCATCAAGATCCGCCGCGAAGGCAAGGAGATGGAATTCAAGATGACCCTGGGCGACGGCAAGATGTCGGCCAACACCCACGACAGCATCGGCGAGGCCGACAAGTACGCCGGCGGCAAGCTGAGCAAGCGCCGCACCAATTTCCCCTCCGCCATCCAGCACGACGCGGTGGTGTGGGCCGACCAGTGCGGCGGCCCCTTGGTGGACTTGCGCGGCAAGGTGGTGGGCGTGAACATCGCCCGCTACGACCGCGTGTGCACCTTCGCCATTCCGGCCGACCTGGTGCGCCAGACCGTGGCCAAATTGCGCGCGGCGGCCGAGAAACCGGCGGAGGCCAAGCCCGCCGCTTCGGCGGCGAAATAAAGGCGAAAAGGCATGAACGGAAAAACGCCGGCCATGGGCCGGCGTTTTTCCTTCGGGTCAATCGGGGCGGCAAGCAGTCAAAAAATGAAGAAACGGCGGCGCGGCGGAAGTCTTTCTTCCGTGCTTCGGTTTCCGTCCTTTTTCCCCGCACCAGCCATGCCCCTCCTCCGCAACCGCTTCGCCACGCCCGTCCTGCTCGCCGCCTTCGCCGCGGGAGGCTTCGTTGCCCGGCAACCGGTCCATGCCGCCGACGCGCCGGCGCCGGCCGTCGATCCGGCAGTTTTGTGCCCCGACGCCGCGGCGCTGGAGGCCAAGACCAAGGCCATCGCCGACCGTTGCGTGGCGGCGACCGTGGGCATCTTTTGGTCCACCCGCACGGGTTCCGCCACCGGTAGCGGCGTCCTGGTGTCGGCCGACGGCCTTGTCCTCACCGCGGGCCATGTGGTGGACAAGCCGGGCACCCCGCTCACCCTGTGCCTGGCCGACGGCCGCGTGGTCAAGGGCGTGGCCCTGGGCATGGATGACAGGTTGGATTCCGGCATGGCCCGCATCACCGATCCCGCGCCGGCCGGCGGCTGGCCGTTCGCCGAGCTGGCGCCGGCCGACTCCGCCGCGCCCGGCGACTGGGTGCTGGCCACCGGCCACCCCGGCGGCGTCGTGCCGGGGCGCAACCCGCCCCTGCGCCTGGGCCGCGTCACCGGCCATGACAGGCGCGTCATCCAGTCCGGCTGCACCGTCGTGACCGGCGACTCCGGCGGCCCGCTGTTCGACCTGGCCGGCCGCGTCGTGGGCATCCACAGCAGCATCCGCGGCGGCGTGGCGGGGAACCGGCATGTGCCGGCCGGCGTCTACCGCGCGCAGTGGAAGGATTTGCTCGCCGGCAAAGACATCAGCCCCCGCGGCGGACAGGCCCAAAGCGGCGCGGCCATGGCCGCGGAAATCGCCGCCCGCGCCTCCGAAGCCATCCAGAAACTGGCGCAGGAAGGCGACCCCGAAGCGAAGGCCATTTTGGCGGAGGCCCAGGCCAACAACGGCAAGGGGGCCGGGATATCCCCGGCCAAGGCCGCCGAACTGGTGGCCCGCGCCAAGCTGCCGCCCAAGCTGCCGCCCAAGCTCCCGCCCAAGACGCAGCCCAAGACGCCGCCTCAATCGCCGCCCAAGACTGAAATCACAACGGAAACCACAACGGTCATCAAGAATGAAATCAAGGACGGCGCCAAGGATGATCCCTCGGCGCCGGCGGAGGCGAAGGAGACGCCCGGTGTCCCTTCCGCCGTGCGCGGCCAACTGCGCGGCCAGGTCAGGGAGGCCTTGACGAAGCAGTATCCCGGAGCCACGGTCAGCGACGCGGCGCTTGAGGGCATCCTCGACAAAGCCACCTTCGATTCCGGCAAACTGAAATTGGCTCTCGACGCGGAAGATTTCCGGGCGATGGGTTTGTCCGTCGCCGAAGCCGGCGCGCCGCAACGGATCGGCGGAGGTTCGCCGGATGTCGCCAAGATGCTCGCCCCCGCGCTCAAGGCCGCCGGCGATTGCGCCGTCGACGTCTGCTCCGGCGGCAGGCCGATTCTCAAGGGCACCGTGGTGGATGCCGAGGGTTGGATTGTCACCAAGGCCAGCGATTTGGGCGACCAGTTGACGGTGGTGCTGTCCGGCGGCCGGACGCTGGAAGCCAAGGTGGTCGGCTCCGACGAGGCGACCGACCTGGCCCTGCTCAAGGTGGACGCCAAGGGACTGGACGCCGCGCCTTTCGCCGCCGGCAACGCTCCCGTGGGCGCATGGTTGGTCGCCCCGGTGCGCGGCCCCGGCCATCCCGCCGCGGGGCTGGTCAGCGTGGCGGCCCGGCCGATTCCGGAAATCATCACCCACTTCGCCGGGGAACAGAAAGACCTGCTGGGCGCGGGTCCCGGGGCGCGCAAGGAAGGCATGGTGATCGGCGAAGCCGCCAACGGCCTGCCCGCCGCCGCCGCCGGGGTGAAGGTCGGCGATGAAATCCTGGCCTTGGACGGCCAGCCGATGCCGGACTGGGCCGCATTCATGGACAAGGTGAATACGGGCAAGCTCGGCCAGGCCGTGGTCCTCAAGATCCGCCGCGATGGCAAGGAAATGGAATTCAAGGTGGTCCTGGGCGACGGACCCTCCTCCAAGTCCACGCCCATTGAAAGTTTCAGCGAGGCCGGCAAGCTCGCCGGCGGCAAGCTGAGCAAGCGCCGCACCAATTTCCCCTCCGCCATCCAGCACGACACGGTGGTGTGGGCCGACCAGTGCGGCGGCCCGCTGGTGGACTTGCGCGGCAAGGTGGTGGGCGTGAACATTGCCCGCTACGACCGCGTGTGCACCTTTGCCCTTCCCGCGGACCTGGTCCAGAAGACCGTTGCCAAATTGCGCGCGGCGGCAAAATGACGGGCGGGCCCATGAAACGGAAAACGCCGGCGCAAGCCGGCGATTTTTCGGGACATGACGCCTCGCAATATCGATGAACGCAATGCCCGCATCCGGATTCCCAAGCCGGCTCAGATCTGACTTCCTCCCTCCCCATTCCCCTGTCCATATCCATGTCCACCCGGCGCCTCCTTCCCGCGTTCGTCCCCATCCTGGTCCTGCTGGCCGCCGCCTGCGCCCACACCGGCCCGGCCGCGGTCACCCCGCCGACGGACTCGCCGGTGGCGCTTCTTGAACGCCAGACGCTGGGCTTGGCCCCGCGCGCCGTGGCGGCCACGGTGGGCTTGTCCGGCGGCATGGGCGCGGGAAGCGGGGTCATCATCTCGTCCGACGGCCTGATCCTGACCGCCGCCCATGTGATGAACATGGGGAATCTCGGCGACAAGCCGCTGCCGCGCATGCGGGTGGCGCTGTGCGACGGCCGGCGGGCGTATGCCGTGCCCCTGGGCATCGACCACGAGGGCGACATCGGGCTGATGCGCATCGAGGGTCCGGCGCCGGAAGGCGGCTGGCCGTTCGCCGAAACGGCGCCGTCGGACACGCTCGCCCCCGGCGACTGGGTGGCGGCCACCGGCCACCGCATGGGCTTCAACCCCAAACGATCGGCACCGCTGCGCGTCGGCCGCGTGATCGGTGCCGACCAGCACCACGTGCAGACCGACTGCACCATGAACTCCGGCGATTCCGGCGGCCCGACCTTCGACCTCAAGGGCCGGGTGGTGGGCATCCACAGCAACGGCGGGCAGGGCATCCATGAAAACGGCGACGCGCCCATCCGGATTTTCAACGAGTTCCGCGAAGCCTTTGTGGCCGGAGGCAAGGTGGTAAGCGGCGCCGACGTGCTGGGCTACCGCGAACTGTCGGTGCGCTGGAACGCCAAGGTGGACAACGGCGGCGACGCGCCGCCCGGACCGCTCAACGACTTGGGCGAACAGACCGGCGACGCCTCGCCGGAGGCGGTGGCGCTGATCATGCCGGCGCTGAAGGCGGGGGGGGATTGCTGCGTGCGGATTTTGGCCCGCGAAACTTCCAAGCCACTGGCCCTGGGCACGGTGTGGTCGGCCGACGGGTTGATTCTGACCAAGGCCAGCCTGGTCCAGAACATGGCCGTCAGCCCGGTAACTCCCAAGGTGATTGATGTGCAGGCAGCGGATGGCCGCCGCCTGCCGGCGACGCTGCTGGCCCAGGATGCCGCCACCGATTTGGCGCTCCTGCAGGTCGGGGCCGGTCCGTGGACGCCGGCGCGCTGGGCCACGGCCCCGGCGGTGGTCGGTGCCTGGATCGCGGTGCCCCAAACCGATGCCGCCAAGCCGGCGCTGGGGGTCGTGAGCGTGGCCGACCGCGCCATCGCCAAACGCGATCCGTCGTCGGTGGGGCCCGCCCGCGAGCCGGTGAGCCAGACCGGCCGCCTCAGCCGCCGGGCCTCGGACTTCCCCTTGGCACTGCAGCATGACGCCGTGGTGCCGCCTGGCGAGTGCGGCGGCCCGGTCGTCGGCATGCGCGGCGAGGTGCTGGGCGTCAACATCGCGCGCTTCGACCGCATCGGCACCTACGCCATCCCGGCCGCCGAAGCGGCGGCGGCTGTCGCGCGGATGCAGGCGCCGGTGCCCGCGAAATGAGCCGGGTGGCCGTTGAAACCCCTGGTGAAAACGCAAAAAACGCCGGCGTGAGCCGGCGTTTTTCGTTGAGTTGCCCCACAGGGATTTGAACCCCGACAAACAGAATCAGAATCTGCTGTGCTACCGTTACACCATGGGGCAGTGAGCGGGAGGGCGGGGATTATAACGGGCGGGAAAAGACCGTGCTTTTTCAGTCGCCGGCCGCAACGGCGTCCAAAACCAGCACCTCGAACGGCTGGAGTTCGATGGCGGCCGGGGTGCCGGCGGAAACCTCCGTGATCCCCGCCGCGCGCTGGTCTGGGTAGGCTGCGCCGAGGCGGTAGCGCTTGGCCGCGCCGGCCGGCAGTTCGAACGCCGCGCCGACGTCGAGTGTGAACGTCTGCGGCCGGTCGGAAGGGTTGCGCAGCATGAGGGTGCCCTGGTTGCGCCGCCAGGCGGCGACCGCGTAGGGCTCACCCTTCAGCGGGTCGCCGCCGACCCAGTGGGCGTCCACCAGAATGTCGGCGTGCTTCTGGTTCCAGCGGATGCACTCGGCCAGGTCGTCCCAGTTCTTCGCGCTCATGAGGTCGGGCGACAGGTAGAGCTCCTGCATGTTGGTGCCCAGGGCGAAATAACTGCGGAATTCGCGGGTCATGTCGTTGCCGGCGGCCTTGGTCGTCGTCGCCCCCTGGAATTCGTGCCCCAGGACGACCCCGTGGAACATCATGCTGTTGAGCGGATAGAGCGGGGCGCGCTTGACCACCATGTCGTGCACTTCGCCGTCGCGGTAGTTGAGGGACTGCTCGCGCTTGTCGCCCTTGCCGACCCAGGACACGTCCGGGCCGCCCATGCGCCAGGTGCAGTCCACATGGTTGAGCCAGAACGGCGACGGCCAGGTGCCGACCGTGGCGTTGATGAAAAGGTCCGGCTTGTCGCGGCGCAATTCGGCGGCCAGTTGGCACAGCCGCATGAAGTGGGAGGTGGACTTGAGGTTGCCGAAGGTCCGGCCGCTGTTCTCGTAGGGGGCCGCGTTGTCCCACTTGAAGTAGTTCATGCCGCCTTCCTGGATCAATTCGCGGCAGATGTCGCGGTAGAGGTTGTAATAGCCCGCCTCGCCCAGATCGAAGGCCGCGGCCGTCGCCGGAAGGGCGCCGAGTTTCTTGGCGGAGGCCAGCCGCGTGTCCCGGCCGCCGTAGCCGCCGCAGGGGGAAATCCAGATGCCCAGCGACGCGCCGCAGTTTTGCGCGACCTCCTTCTTGAGCGCGGCCCAGCCCTGGGGGAAGCGGCGGGGGTCGGCCTTCCAGAGGCGCAAGTGCGGCGCGTCCCAGCCGTCGTCGAGCACGAAGCCGTCGAGCGGGATGCCGCGTTTGGCCCGCAGTTCCTCGCCGTAGGCCCGCTCCACTTTCAGGAGGGTCTTTTCGGAGATGTTCATGCCCAGGTCGTACCACGCGTTGTAATGGAGGTAGTGGCGCGACGGCGAGGCGCGCTCGCGCTCAAGGTAGTAGGCGAACGACCGACGGCGCTGCGCCTTGGGGAACACGCCAAGCACCGAGGAGACCGTGTACGCGTCGCCGGCGGTGAGCCGCATTTGAGTCGGCATTTGCAGCAGGGTGCCGCCGCGCGGCGAGGCGACGGCCCAGTAGCCCGGCTGCTCCAGCCCGGCCAGGAAATTGCCGCCGGGGATGGCGTAGGGGGAGCCCGGCACGGTGCCCAGGGAGTTGGCCGGCAGGCAGGGCGTCGGCAGTTCGGCGAAGGCGAGCGCGCCGAGCGTCAACGGCTTGGCGTCCTTCTCCAGTTGGAATGTGAAATGCTGGCGCACATAGTTGGAGCCCTCGCGCAGCTCGGCGCGCCATTCCACCCGCAGGCCGCTGGCCGGATCGCGCAGGGAGACGGCCACGGCCTTGCCCGGCAGGCGGTCGGCGAGGCGGATGCCCTTGGGGTCGGCCGCCAGCGCCACGACGGTGGGCGCGCCGACGACTTGGAAGCGCGAGGCCGGCAGGACTTCCCCCGCCTCCGTCGTGAAGGAGAAGGGCTCGGTGCCGGCGAAGGAAAGGATTTTTCCGGCGAGGCGGTCGCTGAAGATCAGACAGGCGAGGTGGCCACCCCGCACCGACCATTCCGCCGCAACGATGTTGTTGGATACCGCGAGGCCATCGCCGCGGGCGACGGCGTCCATCTGGCCGGCGGGCGCGGACAGCGGCCAATCCACCGGACCGGCGGTTGCGCTGGAAGCTCCGCGGTCAGAAGGCGGCGCTGCGGCGCAACCCGTGGCCAACACAAGGGGGAGGACGCGGGCGAAACGGGTGATGGGGGGCATGGGGCTTTCCTGGGAGGTCCCGAAAGTCGGGGGAGGTGCAGAGTGGACTCTTCGGGCGGCCGTTTTTCTCAAGTGACGGAATGGCGAGCACAAAAGAAGCGGGGGCGAACGCGGTCGGGCTGCCAAGGATGCAGGATTGCTCCTGCGCTTTCCGCGGAAGCTGTTTTCCACAAAAAGTTAGGGTTGTTGCCGGATTCTGTTCTTGTCCCTAACATCCTCCGGAGTCCGAACCCATCCCGAACGAAAGGGCGCCCATGCTCCGTGAATTGCACATCAGCAACCTGGCCGTGATTGAAGATGCCGTCATCACCCTTGGCCCCGGCCTCAACGCCTTCACCGGCCAGACCGGCGCGGGCAAGAGCCTGGTGCTGGGTGCGATCGAAGGCTTGCTTGGCGCCAAGCCGTTGTCGAAGATGGTGCGCGGTGGCCTGCCCGAAGGGGCCGAGGCGCGGGTGGACGCGGTGTTCGAATTGGCATCGCCGGCGCAGGCCCGCGCGGTGTCGGCCCTGCTTGACGAGGCGCTGGCGGTGGGCGACGAATTGGTGTTGTCGCGCAAGGCCGCGGCCGGCGGGCGCGGCACGGTGCGCGCCAACGGCAAACCGGTGGCCGCCGGCGTGATGAAGGAGCTTGCGCCGTGGCTGGTGGACATCCACGGTCAGCACGACGGCCAGCGGTTGATGAAGCCGTCGGAACAATTGGCCGTGCTCGACGACTGGGCCGCCGCCGCGTCGGCGCGCGCCGCCTATGCCGCCGCATGGGACCGTTTGCAGAGCCTTTTGGCGCGGCGGACCGAACTGCTGGCCGGGGCCGAATTGCGCCGCGAACGGATGGAGTTGTACGGATTCCAAGCCAGGGAAATCGACGCGGTGGATCCGAAGGGGGGCGAATTCGCCGAACTCTCCGCCCGCGAAAAAGTGCTCGGCAGCGTGGAGCAATTGCGCGCCACCGCGGAGTCGGCCGTGGCCGAACTCGACGAGGCCGACGAGGGCGAAGCGCTGGTGGCGCGGGTGCGCAAGGTCGAGCACAAGGTGGCGGGCCTGGCCGAAATCGACGCCGGCCTTTGCCCGTTGCACGAGTCGGTGCGGGGGGCGTTGATTGCGCTGCAGGAGGCCGCTTACGACCTGCGCCGCTACGCCGACCGGCAGGAGGGCGACCCCGAGGCGTTGGCCGAGACCCGCGCCCGGCTCGACGCGCTCATCCGCCTGGCGCGGAAATACGGGTGCGGCGCGGCCGGCGGCGAAGCGGATGAACTGGCCGCCGTGCTGGCCCACCGCGCGAAAATAGGCGCCGAAATCGTCCGCCTGGAGCGCGAGCAGGTCGACAGCGGCACGCTTGAGGCCGACCTGGCCGAAGCCTGCCGCGGGTTGGCCAAGGCCGGCGCCGCGCTGTCGGCCGTGCGGCAGAAGGGCGCCGGCACGCTGGGTCCCCTCATTGAACGCGAATTGCGCGACCTTGGCATGGCCGAGGCCAAGGTCAAGGTCGAGGTGGCCAGCGCCGACGCGGCCCGTTGCGCCGCCGGCGACCCGGTGGCCGACCTGGCCCACATCGCGGCTTCCGCCGGCCCCGCGGGGTTGGACGACGCCTTCTTCGCCGTGCGCACCAACCCCGGCCAGCCGTGGGCGCGGATGCGCGAGGTGGCCAGCGGCGGCGAACTCTCTCGCGTGATGCTGGCGCTCAAGGGCGTGCTGGCGGCCAAGGCCCGCGCCGATGTCCGCGCGCAGGAAGGCCGGCGGGTCAAGGGCAGCATCGGCCGCGCCGCGGCGGAGGCGGACTTGGCCGTCGCCGAGCCGGGCGCCTGCGCCGACGGGGCGCTGCTGGTGTTCGACGAGGTGGACGCCAACATCGGCGGCCGCCTGGGCGACATGATCGGGCGCAAGTTGAAGGCCCTGGCACAATCCGGCGGCGGGCGCGGGCAGGTGCTGTGCATCACCCATCTGCCGCAAATCGCCGCCTTCGCCGATCACCACTTGCGCATCGTGAAGGAAGCCAGCGGCGTGGGCGAGGCCCGCACGACCCGCACCCGGGTGGAGATGCTCGCCGGCGAGGCCCGCGTGACCGAGCTGGCGGACATGCTGGCCGGCCAAAACGCCGGCGAAGTGACCCGCAAGCAGGCGCGGGCCTTGATGGCGGCCGCGGCATGAGGCATTGAGGCGTAGCGGGGGCCTTCCGTGCCTGCCCGCCCCCGGGGGCTACAATCCCGCCCATGCGCCTTGATCTCATCGACAAAGTCCTGTCCCGCACGCCCGATTCGCTGACCGCCATCAAGAACGTCAGCAGCGCCGAGGAGTACTTGGGCGACCATTTCCCCGGCTTCCCCGTGTTGCCGGGCGTGTTCATGCTTGAGACCTTGGCGCAGGCCGGGCGCAAGTTCGTGGACGGCCTGCCCGATGCGCCGCACATGCCGCTCATGGTCACCAAAGTGCGCAACTTGCGCTACGCGGCCATGGTGCGCCCCGGCGAGACGCTGAAGGTCGAGGTCAAACTGCGCAAACGCGAGGCCATGGGCGGCCACGACACCTTCGAGTTCGAGGGCACCGGGTGGAACGGCGAGGCGGTGGCCGTGCAGGGCCGCTTCTGCCTGACGCCGCTGGTCGCCCCGGCCGCCTGAGGCGGGGCCGCCGCGGCCAAGGGAGCCGGCCAAGCAACCGGCCAAGTGGCCGGAAAAACCTTGACATCGGACGGCCTTCCTCCTACCTTCACCCCATCCGTTTTTATTGATTCCACGCCGCCGGCGGCATTGCCGGGTAAACTGGGACACACCATGGCCAGCAACCACCTTTCGATTTCGGAACTCCCGGGCGGCGTCCAGCGCGTCGGCTTCACCTCGCGCAACATCCTCGACGAGGCGATGATCCACCAGATGGGCGAAGAAATCGTCGCCCTCGTCGTGGCGTCGAACAACCCCAAGATCCTGATTTCCTTCAAGGGCGTCGAGCACCTGTCCTCGACCGCCCTTGGCATGCTCATCACGGTCAAGAACAAGGTGGCGGGCAAGGGCGGACAGTTGCGCTTGGCCGACATCGACCCCAAGATCCACGAGGTGTTCCGGATCACCCGCCTCGACACCCTGTTCCAAATCCATCCAACCGAAGCCGCCGCCTTCAAAAGCATCCGTTAGGATGCGGATGCCCGGCGCCGCCGGGCGCCGTTCCGGTCGCACCCGCCGCCCCACCGCATGGCCGACTCCCCTTCCAAGCCAACCGTGAAGACCTGGGACATCCCCAGCGCGCTGCCCGTTGCGCGGGAAGTGGTGGAGGAGGTGGCTCAGTCCCTGGCCGCCGCCGACTGGCCCGAAGAGGGCGTCTTCGCCGTGCGCATGGGTCTTGACGAGGCGGTGGCCAACGCGGTCAAGCACGGCAACCGCGGCGACGAGTCCAAGCGGGTGGGCGTGGAGATGCGCCTGTACCCCGACAGCATCGAACTCAAGGTGCGCGACCAGGGCGAGGGCTTCAACCCGGCCTCCGTGCCCGACCCCACCTGCTGCGATTTCATCGAGCGCCCGCACGGCCGCGGCGTGATGCTCATCCACGTGTACATGAACGAAGTGCATTACGCCCCGAAGGGCAACGAAGTGACCATGGTCCGCCTGCGCGCCGGCGGCCCGCCGGAAAAGGGCGGCCATCCCGGCCCCGGTTGCCAGAGCGCCTGCGACACGAAGTGATGCCCGCCGCCCGCCCCCCGGCCCCGAAGAAAAAGACCGCCGTGAAACCCGCCGGCAAGCCCGCGGCGAAATCCGCGCGTCAGTCCGTGAAGAAGCGCGCGAAAAAACCGGCTCCGCCGCTGGAAGTGCTGTTGTCGCTGGAAGTGCGCGACATCAACCCGCCGGTTTCCGGCTGGCTGGAGGAACACGTGCGCTTGGCCGCCGCCGCCGCCGGCATCGGCGGCGAAGTATCCATCCTGGTCGTGGGCGATCGCCGCATGGCGCAACTGCACCTGGACCACAAGAATGTCCCCGGCACCACCGATTGCCTGACCTTCGACCTGTCGGGCCCGCACACATCCAAGGGTTGCATCGAGGGCGATCTGGTGTTGTGCTTGGCCGAGGGCAAGCGCCAGGCCAAGGCCCGCGGCCACAGCGCGCGCGAGGAACTGCTGCTCTACGCCATCCACGGCCTGCTGCATTTGGACGGCGAAGACGATCTGGAGCCCAAGGCCTTCGCCAAGATGCACAAGCGCGAGGACGCCATTCTGCGGAAAATAGGATTTCAGCCGTTGTTCGCGGGGGAGTGAAAAAACATCAGCGCGGGATTGCCTGGTCGAGGAATTGCTCCCAGGCCGCCCGTGGAAACTTCGTGGTGTTGTGGGTGCCTTTTTCAACGAGGACGAGCGTGGCGCGGGCACCGGCCTCCTGCGCGTTGGCCTTGGCGTGCGACACCGGGAAGATATCGTCGTCGGTGCCGTGGGAGATGAAGACGGGATAGGTCCCGCGCGCCAAGGCCTCTCCGGTCCGGAACGGAAAGCGCACGAGGAAGGGCGGCGCCAGGAAGCGCCATGACAGTTCGGATGCGCTGTGTCCGGTGCTTTCAAGCACCAGCGCATCCGGCGCGTGGCGCGCGGCGACTTGCGCCGCCACCAAGCCGCCGATTGAACGGCCGTGGAACACCGTCCGGGCATCCTTCAACTCCTGCCGCGCCAGCGCGTCGTCCACCCAGCGGGCGATGCCGCCGGTCATCGCATCCTGCGAACTCGGCTTGCCCGTCGAGTCGCCGTAGCCGGGGAATTCCGGCACCAGCACCGCGAAGCCGCGGCCGCGGTAGAAATCGGCATCCGGCTGCATGCACGGCGCCGTCTCGAAGTTGCCGTGCAGCAACACAGCCAAGCCGCGCGGCGCGGCGCCTTCCGGGGTCGGCCAGTACCAGGCGACGGACACGGCGTCGGAAGTTTCGCGGCGTTCCAGCCGTTGCCAGCCCGGATACAGGCGGGTGCTGAAGGCGTCCGGCGCGCCAGGGATGGCCTGGTAGGCGCCGGGAAACACCAGCCGTTCTTGGAACAGGAAGAGCAGCAGCAGGAAAACCAGGTAGACGCCAAGGACCGTGCCCAAAGCCAGTTTCGCCAGGCGTCGCCAACGGAAGGGAGCGGGGGAGGGCATGGACCAAGCCTTGGAAACAAAGGGAAGCGCAATCGGCCGTGCCGGCGCGGTTTGCCGGCGGCGCGTGGGCGATGCCGCTTGAGGTACAATAGCCGCAGAGGATCTTTCACAACAGGGGCCGACTGGAATCGACCGGACGAAGTCTGGCGATCGTTGCGCGTCGAGGGTGCTCTGGAACCTCGTAAATCCTCCTAAGCAAAACCAAACTGCCAACAACAAACAAGTTGCTGGTCGCATCAGCGCTCCTCGCGCTCTGCGCCTCGCTGCCTAATTAGATTCGCTTCTAATTACCCAGCTCGTCCCGTGACTCTTTTCTCATGAGTTTCACGGGCGTAAAACGCCATGAGATCGTCTTTGTGCGGCGCATCAGCGCATGAAGATCAAACTTACTGAAGCTGGGTCACGCACGGGGTGCCATTGCTCAAAGCATGACCAAGACAAAAACAACGGATACACGCGTAGAGATGATCCCTGGAGCGTCGCGGGACGCGGGTTCAACTCCCGCCGGCTCCACTGACACATGACCACGGCTTACCAGAGCCGTGGTTTTTTCATGGGATGATCGCCGCGCAGCGGGGGTTGGACCCGCGTCCGGGGGCTGGGGAGGCAAAGCGCCGGCGCATGCCCGCCGCCCCAATCGGGGGAAGGAGGTTGCATGAAGCCCGGCGAAAGGGGAATCAAAAAAACGGAAAAATTGTTTGGAGCGGCCGCGGGGGTCGGGGTAATTTGCGGGCGGGCTCAAGATTTACCCATTGGATCACTTGTCGGATCACCCGTGTGTTTCCCCGTTTTTTTCCTCCGTCGAAAGGCAATCATGCGCCATCTTCTTTTCCCACTTGCCGCCGTTGCTTCCCTTTCTTCTTTTTCCGCTTTGGCCCAAGACGCCGCCGTTCCGGATGGTTGGAACACCCAAGGGGGTTATGTCGGCATTTCCGGGGGCTATGCCCACGGCAGATACGATTCGGAGGACATCGACCGCAACGGGAAGCTGGACAACGACAAGTCGCGTTACACCGACGAGGCTTCCGTGGATTCCGGCTGGCACGGCACGCTTGAAAGCGGCGCCATTCTTCCCCTGGGACAGGCCGATTGGCTGCGCCTGCGTTTGGGCGGGGAAGGCGGCTACGGACGGTACGACCTTGACACCTACCGCGATGGCTTCAGCGGCGACACGGTATCCGGCGATTTCAACCTGCTGCGGGTGGGGCCGGCCGCCGCGTTGGATTTCCGCATTCCCCGGACGCCGCTTTCCTTCACGGTCGGCGCGGGCGGAGGTCTGGCGGTGGTGAATTTCCACTCCAGCGTTTCCAACGGCATCCTGAGCCGAACCGAGGACGACGACAAAACCACGTGGTACCTCTCCGGGGTGGCTTCCATCAATTATGCCTTGGCCCCCAACCTGGACCTTTGCCTTGGGGTGCGCGCCATTTGGTTGGACGATGTCCACATCAACGGCACGCCGACGCTGGCCGGGTCGACGCTTTATTCCGTGCGCCACGAGGTGCCGGTCACCGGCGCGGTGGAATTGGGGTTGCGCTGGACTTTTTAGCGGCGCAAGCGTTCATCCGCCGCCGAAGGAATGACGGGGCATGCCGCCCCATCGGGCGCACAACTCTCGCTGGTTTCTCTGAAAGATCCGGCCATGACGTAAGCCATGGCCGGGTCTTTCAATGGCGGCACCCGCGCTCCTGTGATCGTTACTCCAGCAACGCATCCTGCCGGTCCTCATCCCCTTCTTCACTGTGCTTCCCCACGCCCAGCGGCGAGTGCTTGATCAGCGCCCCTTCGCGCGGGTAGGCGTTCTTGGTCGGTTCCGCCTTGATCAGCGACACGATGACCAGGTCGTTGCCGTATGCCTCCGGCCAGGCCGGCGTGATGTCCAGGTCGCTGGTGCCCAGGATCTGCAGGGCGTCGCTGGCCACGTCCAGCTCTTCGACCACCTTGGGGCCCTTCATCGACATCATCCGGCCGCCCAGCTTGGTCAGCGGGATGCAGTATTCGAGCATTTGCGCCATCGGGCCGACCGCGCGGTTGACGACGATGTCGTACTTGGCGCGGTGGTTGGCCTTGTCGTGGCCGACGAGTTCGGCCCGGCCCTGGATGGATTTGCAGTTCTTGAGGCCAAGGTCGGCGATGACTTCCTTGTGGAAGGCCACCTTCTTGCCCGTCGCATCCAGCAGCGTGACCTTGAGTTCCGGGCAGGCGATGGCCACCGGGATGCCCGGCATGCCCCCGCCGGTGCCCACGTCCATCAGGTTTTGCGCCACCCGGCCGTCGGGCAGGGGGGTGCGCACCAAGGGCAGGATGGTCAGGCTGTCCAGGATCAGGCGGCGCCAAGCCAGGTCGCGGTCTTTGATGGCCGTCAGGTTCATCACCTCGTTCTTGGCCAGCAGCAGGTCCAGATAACGGGCCAGTTGCTGGACTTGCGCTTCGGGCAGGTCGAGGCCAAGGGCGGCCAGGTCGGCACGAACGAAGTCGGGGATGGGGGAGGACATGCCGGGAATGTAGCAGGTAAACTTCCCGTCCTTATGGCCTGGATCACCCAAAACAACCAACAGCCGTCCGCCCTCGGTCGCCGCGCCGAGCCCTACCTGACCCCCGCCTTGCGCGAGCGGTTCGAGCGGGACATCGTCCCGCGCTACCCGGTCCGCCGCGGCGCCCTCATCCAACTGCTGCATGCCATCCAGGACGAGATTGGCTGGCTGCCCATGCAGGCGATGGAGGAGGCTGCGCAATTCATCGGCGTCACCCCGTCGCAGGTGGTGGACACCGCCTCGTTCTACGAGGAGTTCTTCTTCAAGCCGCGCGGCAAGTACACGCTGTGGATTTGCCAGTCGGTCTCCTGCGAAATCATGGGTTCGACCGACCTGATGCACAAGCTCGAGGACAAACTGGGCATCGCCCATGGTGAGACCACGCCCGACGGCAAGTTCACCCTGATGCATGTCGAGTGCATCGGTGCCTGCGGCGGCGCGCCGGCCGTCCTTTGCAACCACAAGCTCCACGAGAACCTCTCGCCGGACAATGTGGATGCCGTCCTCGACGCCCTCCCGTAAAGGAACGCCATGGGCCTGTTCGACGAAGCCTTCCGCAACCTTGGCCTGATGTTCCACAACATCGGGGCCGAAGTGCGCCAAGGCGAAGCGGAGGCCAAGGCCAAGCGGGCGGAAGCCCAGCCCCGGGCGCAAGTCCACTCGCAGAAAATCGAAGAGGAACATCCGGCCCCCGGCGTCATCATCCGCCGCACCACGGTCGAAGAAATCATCCTCGCCCCCGGCACCGATCCCAGCGTGCTCAAGAACGCGCAGGCGCAAGGCCCCAAGCCCCAATAACCGCCTTCCCCGCACTTCATCCTTCACACTTCAAATCTCCCACCAGCACCATGGCCCTTGACATCCCCATCTTGATGAAGCGCATCCCGCAAGGGAACATCGCCAACCGCCAAACCGTGTGGTACGACCAGTACGCCGCCACCGGCGGCTACGCCGCGCTCGACAAGGCCATCGCCATGGAGCCGGCCAAGATCATCGACGAGATGAAGGCCAGCGAACTGCGCGGCCGCGGCGGCGCCGGCTTCCCGGCCGGCATGAAGTGGTCCTTCCTGCCGCCCCCGGACGGCGGCCACCGCTTCCTGGCGGTCAACGCCGACGAATCCGAGCCGGCCACCTTCAAGGACCAGCTGCTCATCAACGCCGACCCGCACATGCTCATCGAGGGCATCGCCATCTGCATGAAGGCCTGCCACCTCGACACCGCCTACATCTACATCCGCGGCGAGTACCACCACCACCGCGTGACGCTCGAGAAGGCCGTGCAGGAAGCCTGGGACAAGGGCGTGTTCGGCGAGAAGAGCCGCATGGGGCAGATCAACGGCCGCACCCCGCGCCTGTTCGTGCAGCGCGGCGCCGGCGCCTACATCTGCGGCGAGGAGACCGCCCTGCTCGAGTCGCTCGAAGGCAAGCGCGGCTGGCCGCGCAACAAGCCGCCTTTCCCGGCGGTGTCCGGCGCCTTCGCCCGCCCGACCATCATCAACAACGTCGAGACGCTGGCCACCGTGCCGGCCATCATCGAAAACGGCGCCGCCTGGTTCAAGACCCACGGTGTGCCCCGCCCCGAGGGCGCGCCGCCGGCGGTGCCGGCCTCGTACGGCACCAAGCTCTACGGCATCTCCGGCCCGGTCAACAACCCCGGCGTGTTCGAAGACCACTTGGGGCTAAAGATGTCCGTCCTAATCGAGCAGCAGGGGCAGGGCATGAAGGCCGGCAAGAAGTTCAAGGCGGCCTTCCACGGCGGCATCTCGATGGGCGTGCTGGGCACCGACCAGTACGACGCGGTGTTGGACTTCGACATCGGCAAGCGCTGCGGCGTCTTGGGTCTTGGCACCGCCTGCGTGACGGTCATTCCGCACGATGTGTCGATGGTGGCGATGGCGCGCAATTGCGCCCGCTTCTACAGCCACGAATCCTGCGGCCAATGCACCCCGTGCCGCGAAGGCGGCAACTGGGCCTACAAGCTGCTCGCCCGCATCGAAGCCGGCGAAGGCACGACCAAAGATTTGGATTTGCTCAGCGAAGTCGCCGGCAGCATGGGCTCGATGCCCGGCTCGACCATCTGCGGCTTGGCCGACGGCACCAGCTGGGCCATTCGCACCATCCTGCAGAAGTTCTGGGGCGAGTTCGAGGCGAAGGTGAGCAAGCCGTCGTTGGTGAGTCTGGCGATCCGGTGAAAAACCAGACATGAAATTGGACCGCCGACGACCTCGTCGGCACGCAAAACGGGAGGCCCGATGCCTCCCGTTTTGCATTGGGATTTTGGTGGATGCTTCGCGCTGCGCGCGACTGCCGACGGGGTCGTCGGCGGTCCAGTCAATGTGCCAGCAGCGCCTTCACCACATCCCCCGGCGTCTCGCTCCCGCACACGCACGAACTGACGGCCAAACCCAACGCGCCGGCGGCGCGCACCTGCGCCGCATTGGCGGGGCTGATGCCGCCGATGGCCAAGTGCGGCGGCAGGCCGGGCTGCGCCAGATACTGGCGCAAGTAATCCAAGCCGACCACCGGCTTGTCCTTGGTCGTCGTCGGGAACATTGGGCCCGCTCCGCAGTAATCAGCGCCGGCTTCCTTGGCCGCTTTGGCGTCGGCGGGCGATGAGGTCGAAACGCCGACCAACAGTTGACGGCCGGCCAGCTGCCGCACTTGCGCCACCGACAAGTCATGCGGACCCACATGCACGCCGTCGGCTTCGGCAAGCAACGCGAGGTCGGGCCGGTCGTTCACGATGACGCTGGCGCCGGTGTTCGCCCGGCGCACGCGCGCCGTCACGGCGCGGGCGTGGGCGAGGAAAGTACCGGACTCCAGGGTCTTCTCGCGCACCTGGATGCAATCGGCGCCGGCGGCCAATGTTTCATCGAGCACCTGTTCCCACGGCAGGCGGCACAGGCTTTGGGTGAGCAGCACGCACAGCTTCCACTGGCGGGCGCGGCCCGAACCCAGGCGGATGTTGAGTTGCTGCTCCAAGGTGTAGCCCCGGTAGCGCAATTGCTCCAATTTCGCCCCGATGGCGGAGCCATTGGGCAAGGTCTTGGCGTATTCCTCCATCACGCGCAGCGCTTCCGACAACCGCTTGCCGGCGGCCAGGGCGACCTCGGCCGCGCCGCCGCGCACGCCTTCGCTGGCGGTCGAAATGCGGGTGCCCACGTCGCCGGGGGTGTCGCGGTGGTATTCGAGTTGCGCCAGCGGCTTCAAGGCCTGCGCCAAGTCGTGGCGCAAGTGCTTGAGGCCTTCGGCCAAGGGCGCGTCGTCGAGCAGGAAGCGGGCGGCATCCTCCATCGTCCGCAGGGCTTCGCGGGCGCGGTTGGCGTTGGCATCCATCAGGCGCAGGGCGGTGGGCATGGGGGTGGGGGGGTCAGGGGCTAAGCAGCATGGCGCCGGCGGTCATGGCGATGGTGCTCCAGGCGGCCCAGCAGGCGACGGCCGCCGTGGGCGCGTGGGAGGCGGCGAAACGCGCGCCCAAGGCGGCGGTGGCCAGCAGCAGGCAGCCGAGCACCACGGCCCAGCCGAGGGAGACGGTTTGAAGGGCCTGGGCGAGGACCGGGTGCGGCACGAGCTCGGGATGGCGGTGAAGGAAGACGAGCGCCGTGGGAACAAGGATGGAGAGGGCCAGGGTCAGCAGCATCATGACCCAGCGCGTGCCGACCCAGAAGCGGGCGCGGTGGCCCACCGAGGCCAGGTCGCCAAGGCGGCGCAGCAATTGCGCCAAGAGGATGGCCGCCGGCGGCATGGCCGCCATCAGGGTGCCGGGGTCCGACGAGGGCGTGGGCGCGGCCACCAGCAGGGCGCACAGAGTGGCGAACCACGACCAGCCGATCATCATGCGTTGGCGCACCCCGCGCGAGGAGGTGCTGAACGGTTGCAGCAGCGCGGCCGGCAGCCAGGTCGCCCACAGGCCCAGGGTGGCGGCCACGAGCAGCAGGCGCCAACCGGCTTCGCTGAGGAAGACCGGCCAGCCGCCTTCGGGCAGCCGGGGGGCGAGCTGTTCGACCCAGTACAACACGGCGCCCGAATCGTTCTGGTGGACGAACAAGAGCCAGGGGATGAGCGAGAGGGCCGCGGTGAGCACGGCGGCCAGGAGCCCCAGGGTGTGGCCGATCCGGTGCGGGCAGACGAACACGATGACGAGCAGCGGCAGCAGCGTCGGCGGCAGGGCGAGCGGCCCGCCGACCAGCGTCGCGGCGCCCAGGCACAGGCCCGCGGCCAGCCAGCCGAAGGCCTGCCGCGGGATGGAGGGCAGGTCGCGCAGCGGCCGCATGGCCCACAGCGCGAAGCCGGTGGCCAGCATCGCGCAGGCCGTCTGCAGCGCCTCGGGCTTGGCTTGGCGGAAGTGCAGGCAGGCCACCGGCATGGTGGCCAGCAGCAGGCCGGCCAAGGTCGCGGTGGACAAGCCCCCCAGCGAGAAGCCGCACCAGAAGGCGGCGGCCACCGCGATCAGACCCGCCAGCGCCGACACCAGGCGCGCGCCGTGGCGCAAATCCTTGGTCGAGGCCACCGCGGGGTCGAGGATTTTGCCCACCGTCAGGTGGGCCCAGGTCGTGCCGGGGGGCGTGCGGTAGTCCGGCGCACCGTCTTTGAGCGGGACCAGGAGGGCGGCGGAGAGCCGCGTCTCGCCCGCCAACCGGTCGGCGGCGCGCTGGCTGGCGGCGATGGTGCGCGTCTCGCCGCTCGACAGGTCCGGGGCGTCCTTGATGCCGATGAAGATGGGCAGCGCGGCCAGCAGCAGCACGCCCCCCAGGCGCCACCACAGGTCCAGCTGCTGGGTGATCTCAAAGTCGGGTTTGCTTTCCAGCGGCACGCCGGGCTCCTCGGCGTCGCACTCCGCCGGCAACACCAGGCGTGGGGCTTCGACGGCCGCTTCGGCGGCCTGCCGCGTCAGGGGTGAGGCGGGCACGGACTGCTCGCGCGCCGCATCCGGGTTGATGAAGGGGCGCGAGGAGAAGACCAGGCGATCCGGCGGGTGGGAGGAGCCGCTCATGGGGTCGTGTGGCGCCTCACTTGAGGTAGGGCGCGCCTTCCTTGAGGGTTTCCTTGAGCGGATCGCCCGAGGGGGCGGGCCGCTCGGGCGCAAGGTTGGGCGGAATGCCGGGGGAGGCCGGGTCTTCGGCCATGCGCAGGATGAGCGCGCCGCCCGGCGAAGGCAGCGCGGCGTCGGCATGGAGGGGGGCGAACCCGGGCGCGTAGCCGTCGATGCGCAGGCGGTAGGGCACCAGCTCGACCCCCGGCGCGTTCAGGTCGCGCAGGGTGAAGAAGCCTTGGGCGTCGCAGCGCAAGATGCCAAGGTCGCGGCGGGAAAGGGTGTCGTCGGCGTCCATGATGACGCGGACCGCGGCATGGGGGATGGCGCGCCAGGCAGGGGACTCGAGCCGGCCCGCGGAGATCCGCTCCACCGAGCCGGCCGTGCCGACGACCACCCGACCCTTGACGTCGTAGCGGTCCACCGAACAGGCGGCCAGCAAGAGGGGTGCGAGGGCGGCGGCGGTCAGGGCGTGGCGCATGGGGAATCTCAGAGGGAAGGCGGACGCAGCGAACCATCCTTGGGCAGATCCTTGAGGTCGCCCAAGCCGAAGACTTCAAGGAAGCGCTTGGTGGTGCCGTAGAGCACCGGGCGGCCCAGGGACTCGGCGCGGCCGACCTGCTTGACGAGGTGGTGATCCATCAGCGTCTTCAGGACTTCGCCCGAAGCCACGCCGCGGATGGCGTCGACGTCGGCGCGCACGATGGGCTGGCGGTAGGCGACGATGGCCAGCGCTTCAAGCGCGCCCTTGGAGACCTTGTTGGTAATGCGGGTTTTGCGCAGCGCGCCCAGCACTTCGGCGTAGATGGGCAGGGTCATGACCTGGAAACAGCCGGCGACTTCCTCGATGCGGAAGGAACGCTTGGTGTCGGCGTAGATCGCGTTGAGTGAGGCGATTTCCTGGCGCACCAGGCGGCCCACGCCGCGCAAGTCCAGTTGGCGGGCGATGCGGCCGGCGGTCATCGGCGTGCCGCTGGTGAGCAGCACCGCCTCGATGCGGGCGCCGAAATCATCCGGCAACTTGACTTGCGCCAGTTCGGCGTCGGAGAGTTCAAGTTCGTCGGGGTCGGCGGGGGCTTCGGCGGCGGTTTCGGATGCGGTTGCCGTCGCCGCGGCGGGCGCGTCGCCGCCTTGGGCTTCCCCCTGCTCTTCCGCCTGGCCTTCCGGCGCGTCGCCGTTGGTCGGGCCGGCGTCCGGCGCGGGCGTTTGCGCCTCGTCCACCGCCGTTTGGGCGGCCTCGGGCTCGGCGGTTTCCCAGGCGATGGGGGCGTCGTTTTCGTCGAAGGTGGGCATGGCGGGATTGTAGTCGTCTTCCCGTCCGTCCCGGGGCTGCGCGCACCAAGGGGCCGGGACGCTTGCGCCATGAAAAAACCGGGGAGCGGCCCAAGGCCATTCCCCGGTTCAATCGGCGCGCGCCCGGCGGGGCCTCACAGTTTCAGTTGCGCCCGCATGGCGGCGAGGGTCGCCGGCGCCAAGGGATAGAAGCCCTGGGCCTTGACCAGATCTTGCCCCTGCTTCGAGAACACCAGGGACAGGTATTCGCGCTGCGCCGGGCTGAGGCCCTTGGCCGGGTCCACATTCAGGGTGAGGTAGAGGTTGCGGGTCAACGGGTAGGCCCCGGCGTAGGCGTTGGCGCGGGTGGGGGCGATGAAGGTGCTCTTGCGGGTTTCGCGCAGCGGCGCGGCCACCACCTGCGGGATGGCGTAGCCGATGCCCGAGAAGCCGATGGCCGAGGCGTCGTCGGCCACCGCGCGCACCACCTGCTCGCTGCTGGGCAGTTCGGTGTTGGTGGGCTTGTACTGGCCGTCGAGCAGCACCTTCTCGCGGAAGAAGGCGTAGGTGCCCGAGGCGCTGTTGCGCGAGTAGACCTTGATGGCTTGGTTGGCCCATGCCCCGGTCAGGCCCAGGTCGCCCCAGGTGTGGACGGGGTTGGGCGAGTCCTGGTTGCGGCTGACCGAGAAGATGGCGTCCACCTGGCGCAGGGACAGGCCCGTTTCGGTAAGCGGGTTGGTCGGGTGCAGGTAGACCGCCAGGGTGTCCACCGCCACCGGCACCTGCGTCGGCTCGTAGCCGAAGCGGTCCTTGAACGCGGTGATTTCCGCGGGCTTGAGCGCCCGGCTCATCGGCCCGAAGTCGCAGGCGTCCTGGAGAAGCGCCGGCATCGCCGTGCTGCTGCCCTTGAACTCACCCTCGAACGCGGCCCGCGGGTGCAGCTTCCGGAAGGCGTTGCTCCAGGAGACCATCAGGTGGTCCATGGTGTCGGAGCCGACGGCGCGCAGAGTGCCGTCAATCGGGGTTTTGGCTTGGTAGTCGGGGAATTGGGGTTCGGCGGGGGCCTTGACGGCGGTTGCGGCGGGCCGGCCTGGCTTCCAGCGCAACCGCCAAGGGCCGCGCCAACAAGAAGGGGGAGGAACATGAGGGGAGCGGCGCGCATGGGGAAACCTGGAAAAGAAGGGAGGAAAGAATGGAGGGGGCTTACCGCGTGGATTCGAGCGTCAAGGGTTCCAGCACCACGCGGAAGCCCAGGGCGGCGCCCTTGATCACCGGCGATTGGAAGGAGCGGGCGCCGCTGCGGGCCAGGCGGGCGGGCTGCTTCCAGCTGCCGCCGCGCACCACGCGGGCGCCAAGGTCGGGGTCGGCGGGCCGGGCCGGCCCGGCGGGATCGGTTTGCGCTTCCGCGGCGTAGGGCGCGTGCCAGTCGGCGCACCATTCCGCGGCGTTGCCGTGCATGTCGCACAGGCCCCAGGCGTTGGCCTTGCCGGCGCCGCATTTCGCCGGCCGCGCGGCGGCGACGGCCAGTCCCGCGGGCAGTTCGGCGCCGAAGGCGAAGGCCGCGGGGGAGCCGGCGCGGCAGGCGTATTCCCACTCGGCTTCGGTGGGCAGCCGGTAGGCGCGGCCCTCGCGTTCGGAGAGCCGTTTGCAGAAGTCCACCGCGTCGTTCCACGACACGAAGACCATGGGCAAATCGGGATCCTGGTTGGCGCCTTCGGCTTCCTTGGGCATGCCGTCGGGGCTCTTCCAATCCTTGCCCATCACGGCGGCGAACTGCCCGGCCGAGACTTCGGTGGCGCCGATGCAAAAAGGGCGGGAGAGGGTGACTTGGTGCGGGGTTTCGTCGCGCTGGTGTCCGGCTTGGGCCGCGGGGGAGCCCATCTGGAAGGAGCCGGCCGGGAGCCACGCCAGCGCCATGCCCAGGGAATTTTCCGTCCGCGCGCCGGGCTTGTGGGCGTAGAGGGCGCGCAGGCGATCGGCGGTCTCCTTCGCCCCGGGGCAGGTCGGATCCAACGCCAGCGCCTGTTCCACCAGGGTCATGGCACGGCCGCCCGTGGCCTCCTGCTCCAGCGGGCGCGCGCGGTCGAGCAGGGCCAACGCCTGTTGGCGCAAGGTGGCGGCTTTGGCCGCCGCGTCCTTGGCGGCCTGTGATTCGGCTTCCTTGGCGCGCCGCAGGATGAACTCCGCTTGGGAGCGTTGGGATTCCAGGCGCAGCAATTCGGCTTGGAGCGCCTGCTTGGCCCGTTGGATTTCCCGGCTTTCGGCGGCGGAGCGCGTCGTTTGGGCCTCCTGCGCGGCCCTGGCGGCTTGGTTTATCCGCTCGGTCTCGGCCGCGAGCCTGGCTTGCGCCTGCCGGGCGTCTTCGGCGGCCTTCAGGGCGGCGTCCACCGCTTGCTTCGCCTTGGCTTCCTCATCTCTTGCCCGCTGCATGGCCGCCATCTGGAGTTTGAGGTTTTCAAGCTCTTGTTTTTCGCCGGAGGTGGCCGCGGCCGGCGCAATCGGAACCGGCGCCGGCGCGGCGGCGGGCCGCGTCAGCACGACGGCCACAACGGCGGCCGCGGCCGCCACCGCGCCGGTGCCGACGACCCATGGCAACCAGGCGTGCCCTTTCGCCGGCGGCGGCGCCGCCGACGCCTGCGAAAGCGACAGCGCGTGCAGGGTCGAGGCCGACAGGCTGCCGGCCATGATGCCGTTTTCGCCCAGGTGCGCCCACGTGCGCAGCGCGCGGGCCACCGCCGGCATGGCGGGGCGTTCCGCCGGGTCCTTGGCCAGCATGCGCATCACCAGGTCGCACAGTTGCGCCGGCAGGTGCGGGCACAACTGCTGGAGATCCGCCGGCATCTTCTCGCGGTGCAGGCGGTACAAGTCCTCGAGGTTGGCGGCTTCGAACGGCTTCTCGCCGCTCAAAACCGCATAGAGCGTGATGCCCAGGCTGTACACGTCGGATTTCGGCGTGGCCCGCTGCCGCGCGATGACTTCCGGCGCCATGTACATCGGCGTGCCGACCAGGTTGTGGCGGCCGGCGCCGTCGGCCCCCGGGTCCTGCGCGAAGCCGAAGTCCACCACCTTGCAGTGCCCCGAGCGCGTCAGCATCAGGTTGCCGGGCTTGACGTCGCGGTGCACGATGCCCAGTTCATGCGCGTTGCACAGCGCGTTGGCCGCCTCGGCGCCGTGGCGGCAGGCCTCGGTGCAGGGCAGCGGCCCGCCGCGGCGCAACTTGTCGCCCAAGGTGCCGCCTTCGAGGTATTCCATCGCCATGTACCACCAGCCGTCGAGGCGGTTCACCGAGTAGATGTGCACCGAGTGCGGGTGGTTCATGGTGGCGGCCACGCGCGCCTCCTTCACGAACATGCCGATGAGGCGGGCGTTGGCGGCGTCGGCCTTGTCCTCGCGGCGGGCCAGCACCTTGACGGCCACCTGGCGGTGCAGCACGTTGTCGCGGGCCAGGAACACGAAGCCCGACGACCCCTGGCCGATGAGCCGCTCGAGGCGGTAGCCGTGCATCATGCGCCCCGACCAGCGGCGGATGTCCTCGGCGGGTTCCGCCCCGGCGCCGGTGTCCCCGTCCGCCGGCGGGGCGGCCAGGGGGGCAAGGCTGGTTTCAAAGGCGTCGAGGGCGTCGGCGGGGTGGGGCGAAGACATGGGGGAAAAGGTGAGGCGGGGATGAATCGGCGCGGGTCAGTGTTTGAGGGACAGCGCAAGCAGAAGGCCGGCGATCAAGCCCCCCATCAGGCCAAGGCCGGTGCAGAGCACGAGGTCTTTCAGGCGGTAGGTGCCGCCGAGCGAACGGCGGACATCGGCCACGGCGAGGCGGGCGTCTTCCCGTAGGCCCAGGGGGTCGGCCGGCCGGGCGGCGGTTGGCGCTTGCGCCGCCGGCAAGCCGGGGATGTCGGCCTGGTTGATGTCTTCATTGGTGGATGCATGCGGCAGGGCATACCCCTGCGGAAAAGCCAGTTCCGGCCGCTGGGCGGCAAAGGTGGCCATGGCATCGAGCGAGCGTTCGAATTCATCCTCGCCGCCCGAAAATTCGTCGTCCGTTCGGTTGAGGATGACCGAACGGGTGCTGGCTACCTTGGGGGCCGGGCGCCGCAGAGCCCGCGCCGGGGAGCTGTTGGGCAGGCCGATCGCTTCATCCGCTGCCGGCGGCGGGGCGGTGAAGCGGACGCCGCAGCTGGAACAGCGCAAGTCATGCCCTGCATGGGCGCGTGCCAGCCGCAGGCGGCGGTTGCAGCCGTGGCAGTGGAAGCGGTAGAGATCCGGCACGGTCGGGGTGGTGGAGGTCATGGGGAGGTGAAACAAGGGGGAAAACGGGCCGAGAAATGAAGAGAAAGGGGCCAATGGGGCGGAAGGATGGCTTGGGTGTGCAAGAATTGCATGGCCATAAAATTAAAAATGGGTGAGTTTTGGGTGGAGCGGGAATTTTTTTGCAAAAAAAAAGGGTTATGGAGTACGATGCGGCGGTTGTTCTCGGTGTTGTGGACCTTGCTTGTGCCTTTCACTCCCATCATTTCTCAGGTAGACAGCATGAAAAACAAATTCGGCCAAACCCAGAGCACGCACAACATGCTTGCGGAGGCTTATGGGCGCATTCTCCTGGGCATGGGGCGCAGGTCCACCGGGGCGTTGTTGGCGGTGGTCATGGCGGGGGTGGTGGCGCCGAAGGGAGCTGCGGCGGAGTACACGTGGAATGTGGCCGGCGATACCAATGGTGACGGAGTTTGGGATGCGACGGGCACGAATTGGTCGCCATCCGGCGCGGATTGGAGCGCGCCGAATCCGGATACGGCGCACTTTTTTTTCAAAAATGACACTGTCAGCGCCACGGTCGGGCCGCAAATCACGGTCAATGGCACGGTGCATGTACGGACGCTGAAATTGGAGAACTACGCCGCAAACGGTGGCAATATTGTTGCCCCCTCTTTCACGATTTCAGGTGGCACGATCGACTTTGGCACGGATTTGGGGGTGATTGATGGAACGGCGTTGCACAACGAGACGGATACGCCTGGTGCGGGCAATGTCACGATCAATTCGGTGTTGGCCGGAAGCGGAGGATTGACGCTCACAATGGGAAACCGCGACGGCACCGGCTCTTCGGCCTTGATTTTGGCGGGGAAAAACACTTTTACCGGGCCCTTGACGATCACCGGCCAGTATTTCGGGGGCGATGGCTCCAATGTGGGCGGCGTGCGCTTGGCCAGCAGCGGGACTTTGGCGACGGATCGCATCAACGTCGGCGTCTCGGATGATGGGGATTTCGATCCTGCCGATGTGCTCAAGACCCGCTTCACATGCGAAGGGGTGGATCAATTGAACCATCAAACGAATTTGCATGTGGCACCCATTAGCCAGGCGCAGGCAGACAGTCCTTCGGTGCTTGCCGCCGGATTCGGGGTGGGGGGGCACAACCAAACCATCGGCGGATTGAGCGGGGGACTCTTCAACAGCCTCACCCTCAGCGGGAACGTGGTGTGCAACTCGGTGGACTTTGACGTGATCACGCCATTGAACGGGGTGTTGACCCTGACCGGCGAGGGCAACGCCGGCCAGCCCTATGTTTATCGGGGTGCGGTCACGGACACCAATTTCGGCGACAGCGCCTCGGGGGGGGGCGGCACCCTGGGCATCGTCAAAGACGGATCCGGCGTGCAGGTGTTTGCGGGGATGCTGACGTACAGCGGCGCGACGCAAGTGAACAAAGGCACTTTGGTGTTCGATTTTGGGGTGGGTATATCCACCCTGCGGGAAAACCAGGGAGACCCCAACCTGTATGGTGGCCGGTATCTTCCCAGTGGCCAAGGCTGTTCTTTTGGAGACTGGGGGGAGTTTGGATACTCCAGCCATCCGCTTGGCACTTGCAACTCTCAAATCGTCCTGGGTGGCGGCACCTTGGAATTGCAAGGCAACGGGGATGGATCGGCCATCACCTCATTCGGTGCCCGCGATTTGGTCATGGACCACATCAGCGGTGCGGGCACCTTGAAGTTGAATGCCACCTATAGCACGACCGCGGGCGACCTTTCCGGCGGCATCGCCACCGTCGACAACGACTTCGACCGAAACCCGATCACCCTCACCAGCACCATCAATCTGCATGTCGGCGTTCCCAAGGGTTCCATCAATTTCGCGGGTGCCGACACCACGGTGGACGCCTTCGGCGTGGCCACGGCGGGAAACGCCAATTTCATCACCACCGCCAGCTTGGCCACCCATGACGGATACACCCGCTTTGGCGGCCATACATGGAGCAATGCCTTTGGGGTGATTTCCTTCGCTTCGGTGGCCAACTCCCAGCTTGACGGCAGCGGCACGAACTACATCGTCCAATGGCAGGGCACCTTCCTGGATCTGTACAACGGCTCCAGCGGCAACAATTTCAACACCGGCGCCATCAACCCGATGGTGTTGACCCAAGCGCGCGTCGATCAGGCCAACATCGATGCCGGCAAACCGGTGGGCACGCCCGTGGCGCTCAAGATCCGCGAAGCCCGCGGGAGTTACCAGAGCATCGTCCAAATCGGCCCTGTCACCATCGACTCCATCTTGATGGTTGCCGGCGCCGAGGACACCACGACGCCTCCGGTGAACGCCTCCAGCAGTTCCACCATCAACACCACGAAGCACGGGGCCACCCTCAACTTGGGCGGCAGTGTCCTGACCGTGGGCGGCACCAACGTCGCCGGCGTGATGGTCATCGCCGCCGGTGCCGCGGATCTGACCGTGGGCAACGGCTTCTTGCAGGCGAACAGCCAGGGCGGCTTGGAGTTGTCCAACCAGGAAGCCACTTCCGTGCTGACAATCAATGCGGTGATCCAGAACACCGCCAATCTGACCACCGCCGGCAATGTCGTGCTGACCGGCACCAACACTTATGTCGGCACCACCACCATCGGCGGCGGCACCTTGACCATCGGCGGCAGCGGCACCTTGGGTTCGGGCGCCTATGCCAACACCATCGACAACAGCGGCACCTTGAACTATGCCTCCAGCGCCGACCAGACTTTGTCCGGCGTGATGAGCGGCGCGGGCGGCATCGTCATGAATGGTTCCGGCACCCTGACCTTGACCGCCGCCAACACCCACACCGGCGATACGGTGGTCAATTCCGGCACCTTGGCGCTCGACTTCAAGGCGGCCAACATCGCCGACAGCACCACCAGCATCCTCAACACCAAATTGGCGATCAACAATGGCGCGACGGTGAGCATGACGGGCGACGCCGGCCAGTATACGCAGACAGTCCTGCAAACCAGCGGTTCGGGCGGCATATTGAAGTTGGCCACGGACTCCACCACAGCCCATTCCATGGACGCCAACTTGGGCGAAATCGTCGTCCGCGGCAGCCTCAACTTCATGGGCGCCACCACGACGCTCGCCACCGCGCCGGGGGGGACGACGGTTGCCGCGGTCGGTACCGGCGGGTACGCGGTGGCGGACAATGCCAACTTCATCACCGCCAACAACGCGGGCCTCAACGACGGCATGACCCAGTTTGGCGCGCATTTCTGGAACTCGACCAGCTGGGCGTCCATCGCCAACGACACGACCTTGGATGGACACAGCAGTGCCGATGGCGGCACGGGCACCAACTACATCGTGAAGTGGAACGGAGCCTACAGCGACCTGTACACGAACGGAATCAATCCGGAGGGCCCCGTGCAGTCTGCCAATTGGCTGAATCCGGCCAGCAGTTTGCGCATCTTGGATGGCACGGCCGACGGTTCCGGCACGGGTGCGGCCGGGCAGGCCACCACGGCTCCGGACCAGCCGAATGGGACCACGGCCTACTACGACCAGGATGGCGGTGCCACTTCGCTGCTCATGGGCGCTTCCCAGCATACCGCCCTGATTGATTTTGGAACCCATAATTTCGCGATCGGCAACGGCGGCATCGGCGATACGGGCGTGGTGGCGATTTCTGCGGGCTCCAAATCGTTGACCCTGGGCGTGTCGGCGAATGACGGCAGCAAAATCTTCGTCAATGGAGAAGGTCCGGGCCTGGAGCTCATCAACGCCGCCGCCGGCAATTTGGCCGGCGAGACCCGTTTGACCGTCAACGCCGTGATTGCCAATGACGGCACCACCAACGCCAGCGGCAACAAGACCCTCATCACCTCGGGCGTGGTCGTCCTCAACGGCGACAACACCTACACGGGCACCACCACCGTGACCGGCGGCGTCTTGTTCGTCAACGGCAACCATGCCGCGGGCACGGGGTCCTACATGGTTGGTTCCGGCGCGACCTTGAGCGGCAAAGGCGCCATCCACACCACGTCGGGCGTCACCCTGAACTCCGGCGCGATCCTGCACGCCGGCATCGCCGGCGCGGACCCCACCGTGGTGGTGACGCGTCCTGATCTGGCCCCGGGGAAAGTCTCCACCATCTCCTCCGACAACATCCTGACCATCAACGGCAACCTGACCAGCGCCGGGTCCACCCGCCTGGTGGCCGATGTGGATTTCAACAGCGCAAACTGGATTGCCAGCACCTACGGGTTGCAAAACGACGGCGCCGTCGCCGACCTGGTGCATGTGACCGGCGCCGTGGACCTGACCGGCATGGCCTTCGACCTGACCGGCACCCAAACGGGCATCCCCGCCGCCGGCACCCATTACGCCATCAAGTTGTTCCAGTCCGACATGCTCGTCGCCGGCTACACCGCGGACGTGCAGAGCAATTACCACGGCACGGTGCTCGGCCTTGCCTCCTACCAATCCATCGTGACCTGGAACGGCAAGGACTTCTACCTCGTCCCCGAACCCGCCTCCTTCGCCCTGCTCGGTTTGGGCAGCCTGCTCCTGCTGCGCCGCCCCACCCGTCGCCGCGGCCGCGCCGTGGCGGCCTGACCCGTGCCGCCCCGCATCTTGGCGTCCATCCTTGTTCCCCCGGCGGCCTCAAACCTCCGGGGGAATTTTGCGGGTGGGGGCTCCCCGTCTTCCGGCTCTTATACTCCCGCGCCATGTCCGCCCCATCCTTCCGCTCCTTCTTCACGCCCGCCCGCCTTGGTGCGGTGATTTTCCTGGCCGTGGCGTTGCCGTGTTTCCTGGCCTTGCCGTGGGTGATGCAGAAGGAGGCCTACAACGGCGCCCCCGGGCCGCAGATGGGGCCGGGCATGGGCGCGGGTTCCTTCCTGTTCGGCACCGATGGCACGGGGCGCTCGCTCCTGGCGCGCTGCCTGCTTGGCGGGGCCATCAGCCTGACGCTGGGCTTCGCGGCGGCGACGGTGGCGGTTTCCATCGGCGTGGTCTGGGGCGCGCTGGCCGGCTATGTCGGCGGTCGGGTGGACGCCTTCCTCATGCGCGTGGTGGATGTGCTCTACGGCCTGCCGACCATGCTCATCGTGGTCATGGTGGCGGTGGGGCTCATGGGCGTGCGCGACCGCTTCGCGGCGGCGGTGGCGGCCGGCAAGGAGGCCGGGGAGTTGTCCTTGGGCCTGCGCCTGGTGGACGTCATGAACAACAACCCGCTGGCGGTCAACCTGGTGGCGCTCGTCCTGGCCATCGGCTCGGTGTCATGGCTGACGATGGCCCGGGTCATCCGCGGACAGGTGCTGTCGCTCAAGGCGCAACCGTTCATCGAATCGGCCCGGGCGGTCGGCTGCTCGCCGGTGCGCATCTTCTTCCGTCATTTGCTGCCCAATTGCGCCGGACCCATCATCGTCTATGCCACCTTGGCCGTGCCGTCGGAGATTTTGTTCGAGTCCTTCCTGTCCTTCCTTGGCATCGGCGTGCAGGCGCCGCTGCCCTCGTGGGGTTCGCTGGCCGCCGACGGCGTGCGCGAACTGGCCGCGCTGAGGCAGGAGGGCTTGACGGTCCACTGGTGGATGCTGGTGTTCCCCTGCGGGCTTTTGGGGTTGACACTGCTGGCCCTCAATTTCCTGGGCGATGCGGCGCGGGACAGGTTCGACCCGCGCAGCGCGAAATAACGCGTATTCGGGAGAGGCAAAATGAACGCGCGCGCATGCCGCCGGTTGGGAGGGGCTTTGCTCATGGTCGGCGCCCTGCCGGGCTGCGGACGGGCGCCTGCCGGCCAGCCTTCCGCCGGCCAGCAAACCATTACTACCCGGCTGAATCAATACGGCACGGCGGCCCGCCGCCGCTTGGCCGGTGATTTCGCGCGCGCCGGCGTGGCCTATCCGCCGGTGGGCGTGACCTTGGTGGCCCTCAAGGCCGAGCGGCGGATGGAAGTGTGGGTGGCCGGCGCAAATGGGGGTTGGCGTTTTCTGCGGGCGTATCCCGTCTTGGGCGCCAGCGGGCGCCTGGGGCCCAAACTCCGGGAGGGCGACCGGCAGGTGCCCGAGGGCGTCTACCCCATCGCCTCCCTGAATCCCAATAGTTTGTATCACCTGTCGCTGCGGGTGGGCTATCCCGATGCCGAGGACTTGCGCCATGCGGGGGAAGAAGGGCGCACGCGGCCGGGAGGCGACATCATGATTCACGGCGGCGCGGCGTCGGTGGGCTGCTTGGCGATGGGCGACGAAGCGGCGGAAGATTTGTTCGTGCTGGCGGCGGATGCCGGCATCGGCGCCGTCACGCTGCTGGCCTGTCCGGTGGATTTCCGGGTGCGCGGCCTGCCGGCGGACATGCCGCCGGTGCCGGTCTGGATGGCGGAGCGTTACGCCCGGTTGCGCGCCGCGCTGGATGGTCTGAAGTAGCCCCGGGCGGTTTTGCGAAAAAACACTGGCGGGGGGGGTCTTTCTGGGCCTATCATTCCCGACTTCCGCATGACGTCCCAGCCGTCGCCCGCTCCCGTGCCTCCTCTTTCGCGCCACCCATGGAAAATCGCTTTGGATTCAAGGATTTCTTCCTGACCGGTCTTCTGGTCGCCCTCATCGTCATGATTGCCCTGGCGATGGTGCAGTTCGACCGGCAATGGGAGCAGGTGCGGGCCATCCGCGAGGCGCAGAAGAAGCAGGGGGAAACCTTGGTGGAGTTGAGCCGCCAGATGCAGGCAATCGCCGGGCGTCCGGCGGGCGTTGCCGTGGAGGGCGCCGCCGGTGCCGGGACATCCGCGAAGGGCGGCGCCGCCATCTTGGCCGAGGCGCCAGCTTCCGGCTTCGACCCGTTCCATGCCCTGCGCGGCATCTACAAGGAGCCGGATTTCGCCTACGGCGGCCAGTACACCGGCGGCTTGCCGGTGCAGCTCAAGAAATTGACGCCGTTCGTCCCCAGCGACCTTTACCAGCGCATGGCCGAAGGCATGGTGCTTGAGCCGCTGCTCCAGCGCAATGCCGAGACCCAGGCCTGGGAGCCCTTCATCGCCGAGAAGTGGGAGGCATCCAAGGATGGCCTCACCATCACCTTTGATTTGCGCAAGGGCGTCACCTTCTCCGACGGCCATCCGCTGACGGCTGAGGATGTCGAATACACCTTCGCCAAAATCCTGTCCCCTGACACCGACTGCCCGGACTACAAGGCGTTGTTCGACAAAATCGTGTCGGTCAAGGCCGAAGGCACACATCGGGTGGTGTTCCGTTTCTCTGAACCGTATTTCAAGAGCCTTGAGGCGGCCGGCGGCATGGGCATCTTGGCCAAGCACTGGTATTCCAAGTTCTCGGCGGCGGAATTCAACCGGATGCCCGGCCTGCTGTTCGGTTCCGGGCCGATGCAGATGGAGATGGATCAGCGCGACTGGAAGCCGGGAGACGGCGTGGCCTTCGTGCGCAACCCGTGGTACTGGGGCCCCAAGGCGCCGCTCGACAGGGTGGTGCTGCGCGAATACCAGAACAGCACCGCCCGCGAGGTGGACTTCCGCAACGGCATCATCGATTTCCTGGGCGTTTCGCCCGACAAGTATCCGGAAATCAAGCAGGAGATGGAGGAGACCGCCAAGGGGCGCGATCCCAACGGCATTGGCCAGCGGGCAGTGTTGCGCCGCTACACCTCGCTTGACGACGGCTACGCCTTCATCGGCTGGAACCAGGAATGGGGGGGCAAGCCCTCGCCCTTCGCCGACAAGCGGGTGCGCCAAGCGATGACGATGCTGCTCGACCGCGAGCGCGCGCGCACGGACATCTTCAACGGCATCGGCCAGGTGTCCACCGGCCCCTTCGAACTGGCCAGCCAGCAAAGTGATCCGGCCATCAAGCCGTTGCCCTACGACCCGGCGCGCGCCCTGGCGCTGCTCAAGGAGGCGGGGTGGGAGGACCGCGACGACAACGGCATCCTCGAGGACAAGACCGGCCGCGAGTTCCGTTTCAAACTGTCCTATCCCGGTGCCAACGCGGGCGTGGTGCGCCAGATGCAGTTTTTCCGCGACGGTCTGCGCCGCCACGGCATTTTGATGGATGCCGACCCGCTCGACTTCCCGGTACTGCTGGGGAAACTCAGTTCCCGCGATTTCCAGGCCGTGTCGCTCGCCTGGGGCGGTTCGGTCGAATCGGATCCGCGCCAGATTTTCCATTCGGTCGCCATCAAGGGAGGGGACAACAACGTCGGCTACAGCAACCCCAAGCTGGACAAACTGATCGACAAGGCTCGCGTCGAGATGGATGTGGACAAGCGCAATGCCATGTGGAAGGAGTGCCACCGCATCATCGCCGAGGATCAGCCCTACACCTTCCTGTTCACCCGCGAGGCCATCGTGCTGGTCAACAAGCGCTTCAAGGGTGTGACGGATCCCAAGGTCGGTTTCTACAACTATCCGTATTTCTACGTGCCCAAGGCGGCGGAGTCCCGCTAAGCGTCCTGCCCGCCGTCCGCCATGCTCTCCTACATCCTCCGCCGCCTGCTGCTGCTCGTGCCCACGCTCCTTGGCGTGACGGCGGTGGTGTTCTTCATCACGGCCGCCTCTCCGGGCGGGTTGGGCAACATCAAGGTGCGCGAGGGTGGCGCCCTCAACCAGGGGATGGAGGCCAAGAAACAGCTTGAGCGCACCAAGCGGCGCTACCGGCTCGACCTGCCCGCCTATGCCCAATACGCTTGGTGGCTCAACCAGATTTCGCCGGTCGGCTTCGAGGTTTCCACCCACAAGAAATGGGAAGAGGCCGATCAGGCCGCCGTGCGCGCGGCCGTGGCCAAGTGGCCGTTGGCCGCGGATACGCAGGCGTCGCAGGAGGCGCAAAAAGCGGTGCTCGCCACCGCGGCCTACACCGGACTTGCGCCCCTTGAGGCGGCAGCCAAGTTCGAAGCCGTGCTCGCTCATCCGGATCGGGCGCTGCCGCTGCTTGATCTGATGGAGGTCAAACCGCTGCGGCCCGAGGATGAAATCAAGAAACTTGCCGCCATCGAGGCCGAATATGGTCTGGCCCAGGCGCAGACGGAATTCGTCGCCTACTACCGCGGTGAAAGCGAAGGGCGCGCGCGCATCCTGTGGGGCATGCCGATGCCCAAGATGCCGGACCTTGGCGAATCGATGCGGGGCCAATCCGTCACCGCGCAGGTGGCCGACAGCCTGCCTAATTCCATCTTGCTCAACCTGCTGTCGCTGCCGATCATCTATCTGGTGGCCATCATTTCGGGGGTGTATGCCGCCCGCCGCCCGGGCGGCAAGTGGGATCTGGCTTCCGGCGCGTTTTACATGGCGTTGTGGTCGGTGCCCGCCCTGGTGGCCGGTTGCCTGCTGCAGACCTTCCTCACCAATGAAAAATATGCGCGGGTGTTCCCCACCGCCCATTTGCACGGGGTGGGGGCCGAGACGATGGCCTTTCTGCCGTCCTACGGGCCTTCCGGCTTCCAGCGCGGCTACCTGCTGGACGCCCTTTTTTGCATGCTGCTGCCGGTGGCCTGCCTGACCTACCACGGCTTCGCCACACTCTCGCGCATCATGCGCGGATCGATGCTTGATTCGCTGTCTTCCGATTACATCCGCACGGCGCGGGCCAAGGGTGTCCGGGAATCCGATCTCCTGTGGCGTCATGCTTTCCGTAATTCCACCCTGCCGCTGATCACCATGCTCTCTGGGCTCATCCCTTCCCTGATCGGCGGGGCGGTGGTGATCGAGACCATCTTCGAGATTCCTGGCATGGGCAAATTGATGGTGGACGCGGCGCGCAACAACGATCCTGACGTGGTGATGGCCAGCGTGCTGGTCGGCGGATTCATCGCCATGGTGTGCGACATCGGCCGCGATGTGGCCTACGCCATCGCCGATCCGAGGGTTTCCTATGAGTGATGCGCTCCCTTTGTCCCTCTCGCCCGCCGCCGCCCGCAAGGCTGCCCCCTCTTCTTGGATGGGGGCGTTGGGCCTGCGCATCCTGGGCCGGCGCGGGGCGCAACTCGGCCTGGTCTGGGTCGGCGTGCTGGTATTTTTCGCCGTGTTCGCGCCTTTCATCGCTTCATCCTTCCCCTATGTCTGGCATGAAGGCGGCAAGACGACCTATCCCTTGTTGGCGCACCTGACGCCGGTGGATGTGGCGTTGCTGCTGGCGCTGTTGTTTGCGGCGGGGCTGGCGGGATTCCGCCGGGTTCCGGGGCGGGTGGGCGTATTCGTTTGGCTGGTGCTGGCCTCCATCCCCGCGGTGGAGTGGCGGGTGTGGTGGGAGTCGGCCTCCAAGCCATCGATGAATGGCGATTTGTCGCGCGTCGCGCAGATGACGCCGCTGTTTTGCGCGCTGTGGGGCCTTGCGGCTTTGGCATTGGGGGCGGCCTTGGTCGCGCTGGCGTGGCGTTCCCGCGCGCCGCGTTGGCTCAAGGCTGGGGCCCTCGCCGTGGCGTTGGCCTTGGGCGGGTTCTTTGCGGTTTGCCCCGTCCAACCGTCGGAAAAATACAACCACCGCCATTACCGGGAGGCAACAAAGGAAGGGACCGGGGATGGGGTGTTCGCGCCGATTCCCTACTCGCCCTCCGACTTGCGCAGCGACATCACGGAGCGGCGCATGGCGTTCAACGCGCCGTCTGCCAAGGCATGGTTCGGCACCGACGGCGAAGGCTGCGACTTGGCCTCGCGCATGCTCCACGCCTGCCGCGTGGCGCTCACCATCGGGCTGCTGTCTACTGCCATCGCGCTGGCCCTCGGCATCATGATCGGCGGTTTGATGGGTTATTTCGCCGGATGGGTCGACATGCTGGGCATGCGTCTGGTCGAAATCTTCTCCGCCATTCCGGTGTTGCCTATCCTCATCATGATTTGCGCCTTCTACGAGCGCAACATCTACCTCATGATGTTCATCCTGGGCCTGTTCGGCTGGGTGGGCTATGCCCTCTTCATCCGCGCCGAATTCCTGCGCCTGCGCACCAGCGATTTCGTGCAGGCGGCGCGGGCGGTAGGGGCTTCGACTCCGCGCATCCTCATTCGCCACATGCTGCCCAGCGGCGTCACCCCGGTGCTCACCCTCGCCTCCTTCGGCGTGGCCGGCGCCATCATGATGGAGACGACCCTGTCCTTCCTGGGCCTTGGCCTCAAGCCGGAGGATCCCTCCTGGGGCCAGCCCATCCAGCAATTGCCGGATGCCGGAGCCGAGAAATGGTGGCTGGTGGTCTTCCCCAGCGCGGCTATTTTCCTCACCGTCTTCTCCTACAACATGATCGGCGAGGCCATGCGCGACGCGCTCGATCCCAAGAACAACAAGTAAGCGGAACGAACAGGAAGAACCCATACCATGCGCGCCATGCCCGAATCCGCCGCCACCTCCACCGCCCCCCTCCTTGAAATCCAGGAGCTCACCGTCTCCTTCCCCCAGAAGGGCGGCGGGCGCTTTAAGGCCGCCAACGCGCTGTCGCTTTCCATCTATCCCGGCCAGACCCTGTCCATCGTCGGCGAGTCGGGATCGGGCAAGAGCGTGTCGGCGATGTCGGTCCTGGGCCTCATCCCGCATCCGCCGGCGCAAACGGAGTCCGGCCGCGTCCTGTGGTCCGAGAACCCCGCGGCCAAGCCGCACCGCGACCTGCTCAAGCTCACCGACCGCGAGATGCGCTCGGTGCGCGGCAATGAAATCGCGATGATTTTCCAGGAGCCCATGACCAGCCTGAACCCGGTCTACACCGTGGGCGAGCAGGTGATGGAGGCGGTGCTGCTGCACCAGCATGTCGGTCACGAGGCGGCGGTGAAGATCGCCGAAGCCGCGCTGCGCGATGTGGGCATCGCCGACCCGGTGCAGCGGATGAAGGAATACCCGCACCAGCTCTCCGGCGGCATGCGCCAGCGCGTGATGATCGCGATGGCCCTGGCCTGCCAGCCCCGCCTGTTGCTGGCCGACGAGCCGACCACCGCGCTCGACGTCACCATCCAGGCGCAAATCCTGGAACTGCTGCGGAAAATCCAGCGCGAAAAGAAGATGGCCGTCATGCTCATCACCCACGATCTTGGCGTCGTCGCCGAGAACGCCGACGTGGTGGCGGTGATGTTCTCGGGCAAGATCCTCGAGTACGGCAAGGTCGAGGACATCTTCGCCCGTCCGCTGCACCCGTACACCCGCGGCCTCCTCAAGAGCATGCCGGTCCTGGGCCGGCGCGCGCACCGCCTGCCGACGGTGATGGATGGGGCGCACGTGCCCGCCGACTTTCCCGCCGGGTTCATCGTGTCGCCGCACGTGGACGAGCAGCACCCCAAGGGCGGCTACGGCTCCGACGCCGACCGCCTGCACGAGGTCGAGCCCGGACACTTCGTGCTGTGCCGCCGCCAGGACGGCACGCAGCCGGCGGCACCGGCCCCCCGCATCGCCTACTTGCGCCCATGACGGTTGACGAGGCCATGCGGCTGGCGCTGGAGCACCAGCGCGCGCGGCGCATCCGCGAGGCGGACGTGCTGTACACCGAAATCCTGAAGGCGGCGCCAGACCATGTGCCGGCGATCCAGCAGTTGGGCTGCCTGGCCTTCGAGGTCGGTCAGTTTGATTTGGCGGCGGATTTTCTGCGCCGGGCGGCGACGCTGGATCCCTTCGTGGCGGCCCATTGGAACAACCTGGGCGAGGCTTTGCGGATGGCGGGCGACCCCGACGGTTCCGTGGCGGCCTTTGCCGAGGCGATGCGGCTCGACCCGGACGATTGGATCCCGTGCAAGAACCTGGGCCTTGGCCTGGTGTTGGCCGGAAGGCTCAAGCACGCCTCCGACGCTTTCGCCCGCATCAACCGCGGGCATCCCCTCAATGCGGAAGGCTGGCATCTGCAGGGTTACGCGCAATTGGAGATGGGCAACCAGCGGGAGGCCGTGGCACTTTTGCGCAAGGCGGTGGCGATGGCCCCGGGGTTGGCCGAGGCGCAAAGCCATTTGCGCATCGCGTTGAACCATGTGGAGGACGATGCCATGGGGGCGCGGACACTCTTTTCCCCGCCTTTTCCTTCCGCATCCGAAACCGTCGGCCTCGCGGACGGGAGTGTCCGCGCCCCCGTGCCGGACCGCCCCCTGCGCGTCGGCTTCGTGTCCGCCGATTTCCGCCAGCATTCATGCGCTTATTTCCTCGAGCCCGTTTTCGCCCACCACGATCGCGCGCGGTTCTCCTTCCACGCTTACGCCATCGGCAACCGCCGCGATCAGGTGACCGACCGCATCGCGGCGCAACTGGCCGGGATGCGCAACCTGACGCCGATGACTGACGATCAGGCGGCGGCGCAAATCGAGGCCGATGGCATCGACATTTTGGTGGATTTGGCCGGCCACACGCCCGGGCACCGCCTGGGCATCTTCGCCCGCCGCCCCGCGCCGGTGCAGGTGGCGTGGCTGGGCTACCCCGCCACCACCGGCCTGCCGCAAATCGGTTTCCGCCTGACCGACGCCTTGGCCGATCCGCCGGGCGAGACCGAGCACCTGCATTCCGAGGAATTGGTGCGCCTGCCGCGCAGCTTCCTGTGCTACGGCGCCGCGCTTTCCGGCGACAAGCCGGAGGTCGCGCCGTTGCCGGCCCCCAAGGCCGGGCGCTTCACCTTCGGATCCTTCAACCGCCTGGCCAAGGTGACGCCGGAAATGATCGCGCTGTGGGCGCAAATCCTCCGGCGCGCGCCGGGTTCGCGCCTGTACCTCAAGAGCTTCGGCCTGAAGGACCCGGCCACCTGCGCCTTGGTCGCGGGGCGCTTCGCGGCGCGCGGCATTGGCGCCGAGCGCCTGCGGCTGGAGGGCTTCCGCGACTGCCTGCACGACCATCTGCTGGCCTACCACGAGGTGGATCTGGCCCTTGACACCTTTCCCTACCACGGCACGACGACCTCGTGCGAGGCGCTGCGCATGGGCGTGCCGGTGGTGACGCTGGCCGGCCGCACCCATGTGTCGCGGGTGGGGGTGAGTTTGATGACGCACCTCAGCTTGCCGGAGTTCGTGACGCACACGCCGGAGGCATACGCCGACATCGCCGTGGCGTGGGCGGGCCGACAAGGGGAATTGGCGAAGTTGCGCCAAGGCCTGCGCGCGCGGTTCATGCTTTCGCCGCTGGGCGACGCGGAAGGATTCGCGCGGGACTTCGAAGCGGCGCTTTTGGAATTGGCGCGGCGGGCCTAGGGTTTCATTTCAAAGTTGTTGCCACAACGCCGCCGGACCGCTCGCCGCGGCGGGATCGACCAAGTGCAGCGTGCCAGGCGCCACGGGTAGGATGCTGCCCGGGCGGTCGTCGTCGGATTCGATGCGGACTTGCAGCGCGGCATCCGCCGGCAGCGCGGCGCGCCCAAGGTCCAGGTAGGCGACGCGGGCCGGCACCGGCACCAGGCGGTCGGCCAACACCTTGTCGCCGCAGGTCACCCGGCAGCGGACGACCGCGTCTTCGGCGGCCGGCTGTCCCAACTGGAGCAGAAGTTGCTTCTCGCCCGCCGCGGCCAAACGGAAGTCGTAGGCGGCGGCGCGCGGCGTGCGGGATTGGTAATACCCCGCGCCGTTGCGGTTGATCACGAGGTACGGTTTCGCCACGGCCAGGGCGCCCGGCTTGGAGGCCTCCGGCAGGGGTGGCAGCACGCGGGGTGGGCCGTCGAGGTCCACGGCGACGAGGGCCAGCCGGTCGCGCAGCGCGGCGGCGTCGGGCTTCCAGCGCACGATGGTTTCGCCGCGTTCCACCACCGTTTCCAGCGGCGCTCCGCCGACCACTTGCGCCTTGCGCGCGGCCGTGCAGAGGCCCGGCAAGCGCAAGCCTTCCGCCGGGACCTTGGCCGGGTCGTGGATGTGCAGGTAGAGGCGGTTGTCCTTCGCCGTCACGCCGCCCCAAGGCAGTTGGCCGAAGAAATCCACCGCGCGGGCGCCCTCCACGGCCTCGCCGTGCACCTTCATCCAGGCACCGAGCGATTCGAGAACCTGGCGTTCGTAGGGGTCCACCGCGCCCGATCCGGTCGGCCCGATGTTGAGCAGGTAGCACCCGCCCAGCGCCGCGACGCGGGAGAGATCGCGGGCCTTTTCGATGCCTTTGGTCGGCGCATCCAGGGGATGTTTGATCCAGGAACGGTAGCCCCAGGTTTCATGCTCGATGGAGGCGGCCGTCTGCCACGGCTCGCGCACGACCGTCGTCGAGAATTCGTTGTCGCCCAGGGTGATGAAATCGCCCTGCTCGTTCCACACCCGCCCGTTGACGGCGCAGGCCGGCTGCGCGCGCCAGACCGCTTCGGCGAGCCGGCGGCTTTGCGCGGGGGTGGGATGCCCCATGTCGAACCACAACTGGGTCACCGGCCCGTACCGGGTCAGGAGTTCCTTCAGTTGCGCGCATTCGTAGGCGACCAGTTCGTCGGTGACGGGGTTGTCATTGTTCCAGTCGAAGCCCGATCCTTCGGACCAATCCACGATGGAGTAATAGAGGCCCAATGTCAGGCCGTTTTTTGCGCAGGCGGCGGCCAGTTCGCCAACCGGGTCGCGGCCGGTCGGCCCCATGTCCACGATGTTGCGCGCCGTCAGCTTCGTTTTGAACATGCAGAAGCCGTCGTGGTGCTTGGCGGTTGCGACGATCTGGGTCATGCCCGCTTCCTTGGCCAACCGGCAGACGGCGTCCGCGTCGAAGTCGCGCAAATCAAAGGAGGACGCCGCGGCCATGTACGCATCGCGCCCGATGCCGGCCCGGCCCATGATCTGCTCGGAGTAGGTCGATCGGACTTCCTTGCCCTGGTGCACGCCGCCGAAGGCCGAATACAGGCCGAAGTGGATGAACAGGCTCAGCGGATGCGCGCGGTAGGACGCGAGGGCCGCGGACCGGTCCGGTGCCAGCGGCAGGTCCTGCGCCCGCGGCGGCCGCGCGCCGGGAGCCGATCCGGGGGCGGCGCAAGCGGAGAGAAGCGCAAGGGCGGCGAAGGGGATCTTGGTTTTCATGGATTGCGCGGGGAGGCAAAACGGGTGGCGGCGGGGCCGGAAAATGGTACATCCTCGGAAGGAGTGGATCCGATTTTTTCCCAAGCCGCAAACAAACGAAAAAGGGGGCGCCTGTTGGCGCCCCCTTTTCGTTCGATCGTTTGTTTTCATCACTTCGCCGGCAGCTTCTTCACCCGGATGTTCTTGTACCACACCTCGCCGCCGTGGTCCTGCAGGCCGAGATTGCCGTTGGGCGCCGCGCCCTTGGCGGGGTTGCCCTTCCATTCGCTCTTGGCGAAGACGGCCTTGAACTCCGGCGAATCAAGCTCCAGCTTCACGATGCATTTGCCGTTGAGCCAGTGCTCGATGTGCTGGCCCTGGGCCACGATGCGGGTGGTGTTCCATTCGCCGACGGGCTTGAGCGCCTTCTCTTCGTTGGCCGCGACGATGGAGTAGAAGGCGCCGGCGCGGTGGATGGCGGGGGCTTTGCCGTCCTTGAAGCCGATGTCGTCGAGGATCTGGTGCTCGAAGCCGCTTTCCCACGGCATGTGCTGGTTGTCCTTGATGCGGTAGAAGACGCCGCTGTTGGCGGCCTTGCCGACCTTCCATTCCAGCTCCATCTCGAAATCGCGGAAGGTGCCGTCGTCGCTGATCAGGTCGGCCTGGCCCCAGGAGCCATTGCCCGCGGCGTGGTGCAGCGTGCCGTCGGCTTCGACCGTCCAGACCTTGGCGAAGCCGTCGGCCTTCTTGTGGTTGTTCCAGTGCCAAGCGGCGGCGGGAAGAGGGGTCCAGCCTTCGTCCTTGGCGGGTTTTTGGGCGGCTTCGTCGGCGGCGAAGGCGCAACCGGCGAGGGAGACGAAGAGAAGGGCGGCGGGGAGGATTTTTTTCATGGGGGGTGGGAGCAAGGGGAGGATTTAGAGAATGATGCCCGGCGCGGTCCAGCCTTCGCGCCAGACCGGCTTGACCATCTTGTTGAGGGCCGCCACTTCTGCGGAATCGCCCTTGAACTGGCAGGCTTCATGGTTCCACTCGAACACGGTCTTGGGCCAGTGGTTGACCAGGATGCCCATTTGCGCCGATTCGGAATTGAGACCGCCGAGGCCGTCGATGGGGTCGGTGGTGCGCTCGCCCTTGAGGACGGCGTTGATGAAGTTGTGCCAGTGGTTGCCGCCGGTCAGGGCGGGCGCGCGCGCGGGCAGGTCCTTCATGTCGGAACCGTCCAAATTCACCACGCGGAACTGGCCCTGGTTGGCGTGCGGGCAGCAGAGCACGCCCTTTTCGCCGACGAACACCGCGCCCATGGCGGGGGCCGCGATGCCAGCCAACAGTTCCTTGGGGATGTCGCAGCCGCCGCAGTAGTAGTTGTATTCCACGTCGCCGGCGGTGAACTTGGTGCCCGGGAACACGTAGCGGGTGTGGCTGTCGATGGCAAAGGAATCGGGTTCGGGTTTGGGACCCAGGGCCACGACGGTCTTGGGCGCGGTCAGTTCCAGCGCGCGGAAGGGCACGTCGAACACGTGGCAACCCATGTCGCTCTGGGTGCCGCCGCCCATGCCCACGCGGTTGCGCCAGTTCATGGTGTGGAATTCGTTTTCGAGCCAGGGCTGGGAGGGCGCGACGCCAAGGTAGCGGTCCCAGTCCATCCATTCCGGCGCGGGGGAAGGCTTGACTTTCGGGCGCACGCCGCCCCAGGCCTTGGCGGTGATGCGCGAGTGGACCGACTTCACCTTGCCGATGACGCCGGCCTGGATCCAGGCGACGGCGGTGCAGGGGTCGGCCTCGGCGTGCTTCTGGTTGCCCATCATGGTGATGAGCTTTTTCTCCGCCGCCATCTTCGACATGGCGCGCACTTCCCATAGGGTGTTGGCGAGGGGCTTCTGGCAGTAGAGGTGCTTGCCCAGCGACATCGCCAAGAGCGCGATGGGGCCGTGCATGTGGTCGGGAGTGGCGATGTGCACGATGTCGATGTCACCGGCCATTTCCTTGAACATGTTGCGGTAGTCGGCATAGCCCTTGGCGCCGTGCTGCTTCATGAGTCCTTCGCGGGTGCGGGCGTCCACGTCGCAGACTGCCGCCACCTGCACCTGGGGGTGGCCGGCAAACTGGTTGAGGTCGTAGCCGCCGATGCCGCGGCCGATGCCGATGGAGGCGAGGCGCAATTTCTTCTTTGGGGCCTGGCCGGTGGGCGCCGGCGTGGCGGCGTCGGCGGCCGTGGCCAACGAGGCGGGCACGGCGGGCAGCAGGGCGGCGCCGGAGACGATGCCGGAGGTCTTGAGGAATTGGCGGCGGGAAAGGGACATGGGGGATTCCTTGAATGATGGAGGGGCAGGCGATGGACGCGCGCCGACCGGGGACATTACAGGCACCGCACGCAGCGGTGTTGGGGATATTCCAGCCATAAAAAAAACACCCGCCGGCAAGGCGGGTGCTTCGGGGGTCCGGGTTCCGTTTCAGCGTCCGGGCATCCCTTCCATCGAGATGCCAAGGGCCGCCGCCACGCCCGCGCCGTAAGCCGGATCGGCGCGGAAGAAGTGGCACAGTTGGCGCATTTGGATGTCGCGCGGCACGGACTTCATGTGGGCGGCGAGGTTGGCGAACAGGCGCGTTTGCGCTTCGGGGGGCATCAGGCGGAACAGCGCGCCGGGCTGGCTGTAATGGTCGTTGCCCAGCGCTTCGCGGTCGTAGCGGCTGGCGGCGCCGTCGAGAGCCAGCGGTGGCTCGCCCGCACGCGCCGGGCAGGCCTTGGGGCCGCCGAAACTGTTGGGTTCGTAGTTGGGGGTTTGGCCGCCGTTGGCGTCGGCGCGCATCAGGCCGTCGCGGTGGGCGCCGGCATAGGGGCACTTGGGCGCATTGACCGGCAGCAAGCCGTGGTTCACGCCCAGGCGGTAGCGCTGCGCGTCGCCGTAGCCGAACAGGCGCCCTTGCAGCATGCGGTCGGGCGAGTGGCCGATGCCCGGCACCACATGGGCGGGGTTGAAGGCGGCCTGCTCCACTTCTGTGTGGTAGTTGGCCGGGTTCTTGTTGAGTTCCAGGATGCCGACTTCGATGAGCGGATAATCCTTGTGCGGCCACACCTTGGTCAGGTCAAAGGGATTGATGGCATACGTGGCGGCGTCGGCCTCGGGCATCACCTGCACGCACATCCTCCAGCGGGGGAAGTCGCCTTTTTCGATGTGGGCGTGCAAGTCGCGCTGCGAACTTTCGCGGTCGCCAGCGACCACTTGCGCCGCCTGTGCATCCGTCAAGGTATTGATGCCCTGCATGGACTTGAAGTGGAACTTGACCCAGAAGCGCTCGTTCTTCTCGTTGAGGAGCGAGAAGGTGTGGCTGCCGTAGCCGTTCATCTGGCGCAAATTGGCCGGGATGCCGCGGTCGGAGAACAAAATGGTGACCTGGTGCAGCGACTCGGGGGTGAGCGACCAGAAATCCCAGGCGGCGGTGTTGTTGCGCAGGTTGGTGGCCGGGTCGCGCTTTTGGGTGTGAATGAAGTCGGGAAACTTCAGGGGGTCGCGGATGAAGAACACCGGGGTGTTGTTGCCGACCAAGTCCCAGTTGCCCTCGTCGGTGTAGAACTTGAGGGCGAAGCCGCGCACGTCGCGCTCGGCGTCGGCCGCGCCGCGCTCGCCGGCCACGGTCGAGAAGCGCAAAAAGACCGGGGTCTCTTTGCCGGCCTGCGCGAAGAGGGCGGCCTTGGAGAAGCGGGTGATGTCGCCGGTGACGGTCAGCGTGCCGAAGGCGCCGGAGCCCTTGGCGTGCACCACGCGCTCGGGCAGGCGTTCGCGGTTGAAGTGGGCGAGTTTCTCCAGCAGCCAGGCGTCCTGGAGCAGGACCGGGCCGCGCGGTCCGGCGGTCAGGGAGTTCTGGTTGTCAGCCACCGGGGCGCCGGATGCGGAAGTGAGGAAGGCGGGGTCGGACATAGGAAAATACTTTCGTGGAAGGGGATGTCGGGTGAACGGGAGGAAAAATAACCGGGTCAAATGGCGATGGGAAATAGCGGATGCCGATGCTTTGATAGGATTTGACTATGGAACTCCAACAATTGCGCTATTTCCTGGCCGTCGCCCGCCTGGGCCATTTCACCCGCGCCGCGGAGGCCTGCGGGGTGGCCCAGCCTTCCTTGAGCCACCAAATCCAGAAACTGGAGGAGGAATCCGGCCAGAAACTGGTGGTGCGCGACCGCGCCGGCGCGCGCCTCACGCCGGCCGGCGAGGTGCTGGCTCGCCACGCGGCCCGCGTGCTCGACGCGGTGGGGGAGGCCGAGCAGGCGGCGAAGGCCCTGCGCCGGCGCAAGCAGGAGCGCCTGCGCGTCGGCTGCATCCCGACCGTCGCGCCGTACCTGTTGCCGGGTGTCTTGGCGCGGGTGCTGGGTGAGTTTCCCGCGTTGGAATTGGCCGTCACCGAGGATGTGACCGCCCGCCTGTTCGCCGCCTTGGAGGCGGGCGAGCTCGACCTGGTGGTGGCGGCCGAGGCGACCGCGCCCTTGGATTTGGCGCACCGGCGCCAGATGCTGCTCAAGGAGCCGCTGCTCTTGGCGATGCCGCAGGGTCATCCGCTGACCCGGCTCAAGAAGATCCGCGCGCAGGACTTGGCCGGCGCGCGGCTGGTGGCGCTGCACGAAGAGCATTGCCTGGCCGGCTCCGTGCGCGCCTTCTGCGAGGCGAACGCCCTGCCCGGCCATGTGGCCTGCCGCGGGGCGCAGCTGGAGACGCTGCTGCACCTGGTGGCCGCCGGCGCCGGCGTGTCGCTGGTGCCGCGCATGGCCTGCTCCCCGAAGTGGGGTCCGCAGGTGGTGTTCGCGCCGCTGGCCGGCGCGCAACCGACGCGGGATGTCGCGGCGTATTGGCCGTCCGCCGCGCCCTTGGGTGCGCCGGGGCAGGCGGTGGTGGCGCGGATGCGGAACCCTGTTTCCGGCAATCCGATACGGCTTGGGGAGGGATGAAAACGAGCGGTCAAGCGCCGTGGCGGCGGCGCTTCCGTATGAATATTGTTTGCAAAAAAAAAGCGAACCGATACCATGCGCCGGCCCGAGGCCGCCGGTCCGATCCACGCCTTGGCCGCTTCGGTTTCAGTTTCACGTCAGGTCTCAGACTCACCCATCCCAATCTTCAGGAACCCTTTCATGCGCTTGCGTCATGCGTTGCTGTTCTTATCCATTGCCCCTTTCTTGGCCGCTCCTTGCGCCTTGGCCGGAGAGCACCTGTTGGGCTACACCCCGAGCGCCGAAACCCTGCCCGACGGGGCGAGCGACGTCTACCAGTCCGTCACTTGGCGGGGCGACAAGGGGGCGGGTTCCTACAACGCCTTCGACACGCTGACCGAGGTCGAATACGGCATGACATCGAGCTTCCAAATCGGTGCCGGGTTCAGGACCGAGACCTACGCCGTCAAGGACATCGTGGTGAGCGGCGCCATTCCCGGGGACGACCGGTGCACCCTGCGGCCGTCGGGGATTCAGTTCGACTTCCAATACAACCTGCTGCGTCCGGCGGTGGATCCCGTCGGCTTGTCGTGGGGCATGGCGTTGGGTGCGGGCTGGGGGGGATTGAAGGACAAGTACGAGGTCCACAACATCCTCACGCTCCAGAAAAACCTGTGGGACGACCAGCTGTTCCTGTTCGCCAGCGCGGACCTGGAGACGGCCTATGTCAAGCGCAACCCGCTGTCGGACGACCGCAGGGCGTCGTTGCCGGCGGATTTCGCATGGTCCACCCAGGCCGAAATGGTCGTGACGCCCACCCTGTCGGCCGGCACCAGCTGGCGCTTCGCCCCGGGTTGGTACGCCGGCCTTGAAACCCAATACCAGACGGTTTTCAAGACGGGGGTCAATTCGTCCGGCCGCGACCATTGGACCCTTTTTGCCGGACCGACCCTGCACTACGGCGCGCAGGACTGGTGGTGCACCCTGACCTGGCTGCCGCAAATCGAGGGCGGCGGGGCAAAGCAGATCGATGGGCAGCCCCCGGGCTACCACCTGATTGACAGGACCCGCCAGGAGATCCGCCTCAAGATTGGATTCAACTTCTGAGCCATTTTCCTTCCTCCTTCCACGCGAGATTCCCATGCGCAAACTGCCGTTGATTCTGCCTTCCGTCGCCCTGCTCCTGGCCGCCCACGCGAACGCCACGGTCTACCTGACCGAGGCGAAGGTCAAGGAAACCTTCTATCCCAAGGAGGAATTGGCCGCCGCCACCGTCGAACTGACGCAGGCGCAGGCCGATGCCATCGCCGACAAGAGCGGCATGAAGGTGCGCCACCTCCGGGTGAACGCCTGGAAGACCAAGGCCGGCGACTGGCTGGTGGTGGACGAGGTGCTGGGCAAGCACGAGTTCATCACCTACGCCGTCGCCATTTCCAAGGAAGGGGCGGTCAAGGGGGTTGAAATCATGGAATACAAGGAGACCTACGGCGGCGAGGTGCGCGGCAAGGAATGGCGGGGCCATTTCACCGGCAAGACCGCCAAGGACCCGCTCAAGCTGGAGGGCGACATCCCCAACATTTCCGGCGCCACCCTGTCCAGCCGCCATGTCACCGAAGGCGTCCGTCGCGTGCTGGCGACGGTTGAACTGTTGGCCAAGACCGGGGCGGGCAAGCCATGATCGTGGACGCGCCGGTTTTTCGCCGTTGCCGCCCGTTGCTGGGCACCTTCGTGGACATCGCGGCCCACCCGCCGGCGCCGTGGCCCGGCGGCGGCATCGCGGATGGCGCGGCGGCGGATGCCGCGGTCGCCCGCGCGGTGGAGGGCGCGTTCGCCGCGGTGGCGCGCATCCATGACCTGATGTCGCCCCACCAGGCCGGCAGCGATTTGTCGCGGCTCAACCGCGCGCCGGTGGGGAAGTGGGTGGAGGTCGCGCCCGAAACGGCGGAGGTGCTGCGGCTGGCGGAACGGGTGTTCCGCGCCACCGGCGGCCTGTTTGATCCCGCGACGGGCGGGATGCTGCGGGCCTGGGGTTTGCTGCCGGGCGCGGCGGGGGATGAAGGCGGCGAAGCACCCCTTGGCGCGCCGGGATCCGCCGCGCCGGCGGACGGGCCCGCCTTCGCCGTCGCGGACGACGGGCGTGCCCGCCTGCTGCGGCCCGCTTTCCTCGATTTGGGCGGCATCGCCAAGGGCTTTGCGGTGGACGCGGCGGCGGAGGCGTTGGCCACCGGCGCCGTGGCCCATGCCACGGTCAACGCCGGCGGCGATTTGCGCTTCCTTGGCGACGCTCCGCGCGCGGTGCACCTGCGTGATCCGGCGCAGCCGGGTCTGCTGCATCCCTTGGAGGGCATTTCCCATGCCGCCGTGGCGACCTCCTGCGCGTGCTTCAGCGCCGCCGACCATGCGGGGCGCCGCGTGAACGCGCTGGTCCACCCGCACACCGGCATGCCCGCGCCCGAGGGCGTGGGCGTCACCGTGCTGGCGGATTCCTGCGCCATGGCCGACGCGCTCACCAAGCCCGTGCTGTTCGCGCCGCCCGAGGCGGCGCACGGATTTCTCCGCGCTTTCGGCGCCATCGCCCTGGTGCTTGGCCCCGGCAGCCAGGCCCGTTGGATTGGACACGAACCATGAAACAAAAGCCCATGAAACAAAAGCCCATGAAACAGGAATCCCCGCCCGCCCGCCGCAGTCCGTTCATGTTCACCGGATTCCACCGGTTGGCCGCCTACGGCGCCTTCGTGCTGGTGGTCGCCACGGGCGGGGTTTGGACGGTGTGCTGGCACCTGCTGCGCGAGGATCCCGAGATGCGCCATCCGATGGAGCCGTGGCTGGTCAAGACCCACGGCGCGGCGGCTTTCGTGTTCCTGGTCCTTTTCGGCGCCGCGCTGCCCCAGCACGCCAAGATGGCGTGGAAGGCCCGCAAGAACCGCGCGGCGGGCGTCGCCCTCATTGCCGTTTGCGCCGCGTCCATGCTGACCGGGTGGATGATTTTCTGCATCGAATGGGCGCACGACGCCGTGCACTGGATTCATGTGGTGGCCGGCATGGCGCTGCCCATCGTGCTGCCGTGGCACATCGTGGCCGGGCGGCGGAGCATGGCGCTCAAGGCGAAATGAAGGCCCGTTGACGGCTGGTGGAAAAATCCGCGCGAAAGCGCGGTTTTTCAATTCAATCCATCAATTCGTTTTTTAGGATATAATAAATCCATAAATCCGAATCTTTCACTCAATATCCGCCCCAAGGAACTTGCCATGTCCGCCGCCTCCGCCATCCCCTCGTCCGCCGCCCTTGCCACCGTGTCCCTTGGCCATCCCCGCATCGGCCCGCGCCGCGAGCTCAAGCAGGCGTTGGAGGCCTTCTGGGCCGGCCTGTCCACCGAGGCCGCGTTGCGCGCGGCGGGGGCGAAAATCCGCCACGACAATTGGCTGTTGCAGAAAGAAGCCGGCATCACCGCCATCCCGTCGGGCGATTTCTCGTTCTACGACCATGTGCTCGACCACGCCGCGCTGTTTGGCGTGGTGCCGGCGCGCTTCGGCTGGCAGGGCGGCGCGGTGCCGCTGTCGGCCTATTTCGCCATGGCCCGCGGCTCTGTGGGGGCGGCCGGAACCTGCGGCTGCGGTGCCACGCACGGCGGGGGCGAAGGCGTGCCGGCGCTCGAACTGACCAAGTGGTTCGACACCAACTACCACCATCTGGTTCCGGAGGTGGTGCCGGAGCAGGCCTTCGCCCTGACCGGCGAAGGTCCGGTGGCCGATTTCCGCGACGCTTTGGCGCTGGGCGTATCCACCCGGCCGGTGGTGCTGGGGCCGGTCAGTTTCCTGTTGCTGTCCAAGTGCCGCGTGGACGCTTCATTCCGTCCACTGTCGCTGCTGTCGCGGTTGCTGCCCTGCTATGTCGAACTGCTGCGCCGCTTGGCAGAGGCCGGAGCCAAAGAGGTGCAGGTGGACGAGCCGTGCCTGTGCCGCGACCTGGGGCTGGACGAGCGCGCGGCCTACCAGACCGCCTTCGTCACCTTGTCCGCCGCCGCACCGGGATTGCGCCTGGCGCTGACCACGGGATTTGGCGATCTGGCCGACAACCTGGGATTGGCGCTCCACCTGCCGGTGGACAGCGTCCACCTTGACTTGGTCCGGGCGCCGGCGCAATTGTTGCCGGCCTTGGACGCGGTGCCGGCCGGCCGCGCGTTGTCGCTGGGCTTGGTGGACGGGCGCAACATCTGGCGCGCCGACTTGTCCCGCGCGCTCACGCAGGTCGAGCTGGCGGTGTTCCGGCTGGGCGCCGATCGGGTGCGGGTCGGTCCTTCGTGCTCGCTGCTGCACGCACCGGTGGATGCGGTGCTGGAGACCGGCGAATGCCTCGACCCCGCGGTCCGGCCGTGGCTGGCGTTCGCGCGCCAGAAGCTCGATGAAGTGGCGGTGCTGGCCAGGGGCGCGGCGGCGGGGCGGCAAGCGGTGGCGCAAGCGTTGGCGCAAAGCGACGCCGTGGTCGCTGCCCGTGCCAAGGAGCCGCGCGTGCGGGCGGCGCAGGTGCGCGCGCGCACGGCGGGGGTCGTGCCCGCCGATTTGGCGCGCCCGTCGCCGTTTGCCGCGCGCGCCGCCGTGCAGCAGGCGGCGTTGCAATTGCCGCCGCTGCCGACGACCACCATCGGCTCCTTCCCGCAGACGCCGGAGTTGCGCCGGGTGCGCGCGGAATTCAAGGCCGGCCGCATCGGCTCGGAGGCGTATGAAACGGCGCTCAAGGACGAAGTGGCCCGCGCCGTCCGCGAGCAGGAGGAGGCCGGCCTCGATGTCCTGGTCCACGGCGAGCCGGAGCGCAACGACATGGTGGAGTATTTCGGCGGCCAGCTCGACGGATTCACCACCACCGCCAATGGCTGGGTGCAGTCCTATGGTTCGCGCTGCGTCAAGCCGCCGGTCATCTTCGGCGACGTGCGCCGCCGGGCGCCGATGACGGTGGCGTGGGCGCGTTTCGCGCAGTCGCTTTCCCAAAAGCCGGTGAAGGGCATGCTGACCGGGCCGGTGACCATCCTCCAGTGGAGCTTCGTGCGCGACGACCTGCCGCGCTCCGAAGTGTGCCGGCAGATTGCGTTGGCCGTGCGCGACGAGGTGGCGGACCTGGAGGCGGCGGGCACCCGCATCATCCAGGTGGACGAACCGGCGCTGCGCGAGGGCCTGCCGCCGCGGGCGCGCGACCACGCGGCTTTCCTGCGCTGGAGCGTGGACGCCTTCCGCCTGGCCACCGCCTGCGCGGCGGACGCGACGCAGGTCCACACCCACATGTGCTATTGCGAGTTCGAGGAGGTGCTGGGAGCCATCGCGGAAATGGACGCCGACGTCATTTCCTTCGAGGCTTCGCGCAGCGGCATGAGCCTGCTGGGGGCCTTCGGCAAAGCGGCGTATCCCAATGCCGTGGGGCCGGGCGTGTGGGACATCCATTCCCCGCGCGTGCCGTCGGCGGCGGAAATGACCGGCCTGCTCGCGCGCGCGCTGGAGGTGGTGCCCGAAGACAGGCTGTGGGTGAACCCCGACTGCGGCTTGAAGACGCGCAAGTGGGAGGAGGTGCGCCCCGCCCTGGCGAACCTGGTGGCGGCGGCGCAGGCGGCGCGCGCGCAAATCCAGGTTCCGGCGTGAAGGCACGGGGTGGCAAACGAAAAAACGCCGCGCATTGGCGCGGCGTTTTTCGTTTGCGATGGACGCGGTCCTCACATCTTGAATTCCCACCCCTTGCGGTAGGTCTTGGTGAGCAGGGCGGTGGCCTCGTCGTTGCCGGTGAACTTCATGGTCTTGGCGTCGTATTCCAGTTTGCCGCCGACGACCTGGGCGATGGTGGCGGCCAGGATGGTCTGGGTGAACGGCGCGGCGAAGGCGAAGCTGGCGCGGGGATAGGTGTATGCCTTCTGGCCGGTGCAGGCGAGGTACCACTCCTTGTGGTGCCCTTCGGAGCGATCCAAGGTCTTGGGCGGCTGGTAGCCGGTGGTGTCGCCCACCAGGAAGGTCTGCTCGGCGTAGTCGCCGGCGGTGACCAAGGTGCCCTTCTCGCCGATGAAGATGGTGCCGCTGGCTCCCAAGGGTTTGTCGTAACCGGCGGGGGCTGCGGGCTTCTTGCCGCCTTCGTACCAGGTGATGGAGAGGCCTTCGACCGCATAGTCGTTGCCGGGGAAGGTGAGCTTCACCACCGAGCCGGTCGGCCACATGTCCTTGCCGCGGACCGGTTCACCCTCGATCAGTTCGGCGCCCTTGAAGGCGTCGAGGCCCAAGGCCCAGAACGGGCCGTCGAGCGTGTGGCAGCCCATGTCGCCCAGCGCGCCGGTGCCGAAGTCGCGGAAGCCGCGCCAGGAGCCGGGGGTGTAGACGCTGTGCCAGTTGCCGCGGTCGGCCTGCACGTAGGGGCGCAGGGGGGCCGGGCCGATCCAGCTGTCCCAGTCGAGGTTCTGCGGGATGGGGGTGCTGCCCTCGGGGCGGGGCTGGCCCTGCACCCAGTAGACGTTGGGGCGGTTGGTCCAGGCCTTGACTTCCTTGATTTTGCCGATTTTGCCCGAGCGCACCCATTCCACCAGGCGGCGGTTGCCTTCGTTGGCGTGGTTCTGGCAACCCATCTGGGTGGCCACCTTGTACTTGTCCATCGCCAAGCGCAACTGGCCGGCTTCCCACACGGTGTGGGCCAGCGGCTTCTGGGTGTACACGTGCTTGCCGGCCATCATGGCCAGGATGGTGGCCGGGTAGTGGTGGTGGTCGGGGGTCGAGACCATGACCGCGTCGATGTCCTTCATGTGCTTGTCGTACATTTTGCGGTAGTCCTGGAAGCCGGCGGCCTTTGCCCAGTTCTTGGTGACGTTGCCCCACATGCCGGTGTTGATGTCGGCGAAGCAGGGGCAGTCGATGTTGAAGGGCAGCATGGCGCCGATGGCCTGGCCGGGGGCGATGCCACCGGTGCCGATGAAGGCGACGCGCAGGCGCTCGTTGGCGCCAAGGACCCGGCGGGAAGAGGCGGCGTCGAGCACGGCCGCGCGGCCGGTGGCCGGCAGCAGGGACGCGGCCGAGGCCGCGCCGACGACGGCGCCGGTGGTCTTGAGGAACGAACGGCGGTTCATGGCGTTGGACATGGGGGTGGGGGTTGGGGGAAGGAGGCGGAAGAACGGATGATGGAGGCCGGGCTCACCACGCGGCGCGCACGGCCTTGGCTTCGTCGGCCGAAAGCTCGCGGATCTTGATGTTGCGGTACCACACCGGGGCGCCGCCGTGCTTGCCCTGCAGGCCGATGTGGCCCTTGGTCGGCAGGCCGGCCGGAGGCTTGGACAGCCACGGCGGGGCCATGGTGCCGTCGGGGTTCTTTTGGGCGTCGGTGAACTTCGCCAGATCGAACTGGTTGACGGTCTGGCCGTTCAGGCGCACCTGCACTTCTTTGCCGACGCAGGCGATGGTGTAACGGTTCCACTCACCGGGCTTCTTGACCGTGAAGGCGGAGGGTTTCTGGCGGCCGTAGAAGGCGCCGGCGCGGGTGTCGGGCTTGATGTTCCACTTGGGGTCCAGGTCGTCGGCCACCTGCACTTCGATGGAATTGGGGATCCAGTTGACGGTGTCGGAGCAGAACAGGATCACGCCGCCGTTGGTGCCGGGCGCAAGCTTGAATTCCAGGTCGAGGACGAAGTTCTCGTAGGCGTCCTTGGTGAACACCATGCGGTCGATGTCGCTGCGCCAGGTGCCGGGGCTTTCCAGCACCCAGGCGTGGTCCTTGTTGTTTTCAGCCAAGGTGGTGTTGGAGAAATCGTCGGCGATGAGCGGCTTCCAGGCGGCGGCGTCGGGATGGCCGGCGGCCGGCAGCACCGGGGCGGCGGCGCAGGCGGAACCCAGGACGGCGACGAGGGCGAGGGGGGCGGCGAGGAGGAATGTTTGGTTCATGAGCGGTGGGATGCGGGGCGGGGCGGACGCATTACAGGGGGTGCGGGAGAAAGGCTGGAAAAAGAGCGGGTTGTGTGATGTCAGACTTCTTGGCGGCGCGGGGTTGGGCTTGCGGCCTCTACTTGCCGCCAAGCTTCTTCGGTCCGCCGGAACCGGCGGCGCGTTCATAGGTGCCGGCATCGGTCTTCACGTATTTGGTCAGGCCTTTGGCGGCCAGGTTGGCGTCGGACATGTTGTTCTTCACGCGGGTGGCGCTCCAGTCGCCGCCGGCGGCTGGGGCGGTGATGACGCGCCGCACCGGCAGCTTGAGCACCGGGTGCTCGGTGAGCGGCGGGTCCGACATCTTCTGCATGACCTCGAAGATCATGCCTTCTTCGCCGTCGGGCAGGATGACTTCATATTGGTAGAGGGGCATAAGGGCCGGATTATCGGGCACGGCGGCGGGAAAGCCAAGGGTATTTCCCGCCGATTTCAGGCTGAATGCCGATAACCCCGGTCATGGATTCCCCCGTGCCCACCCCGGTGCCCGCCGCCGCTTCCTCTCAGTTTCCCTGGCGCGCTTTGTTCGGGCGTTCCTTGGCCTTGGCCCTGGGCTTGTTTTGCGCCTGCAACCTGGTCGGCAGCCTGGGTGTGCGTGATTTCGACGCCACCCTGTGGTTGCTGGACTTGCGCCCCTTGCCGCATCGGCTGGCCTTGGCGCTGGTGGCCCTGCTTGGCGCCGCGCTGCTGTTCCTGGGGCTGGGCGGTTCCGGGCGCTCTTTGCGCCTGGGCCGGGCGGCCCGCTTCGCGGCCTATGCCGGCGCGGCGGTGGCGCTGTTCAATGCCGCGGTGTGTTGGAAGCAATGGCTGGTCGGCGCCAGCGCGTCGTCCTTTCCTTTGCCCTTTTCCATCGTGGTGGCGGCCGGCTTGGTGGTGGCGGGCGCGTGGAGCAAAACCGGGAAGCGCGGGCCCACGGGCCCGCAGCAGTCCCCTTCGCGGCGCGTGCGCCGCACCGTGCTTTTCATTTTCCTCCTGACGCCGGGCGCTTTCGTTTCCGGTTGCGCCCTGATCCTTCTGCAGCTGACCCTGTTCGGCCTGACCGATTACCGCGCCCCGGCCGATGTGGCGGTGATCTACGGCGCCAGGGCCTATCCCGATGGCCGCTGTTCCAACGCGCTCGAAGACCGCGTGCTGGCCGGCGTCGCGCTGTACAAGCAGGGCCTGGCGTCCAAATTGCTGATGTCCGGCGGACCGGTGGCCGGCGCCAAACCCGGCCAAGTGCAGGACGAGCCGGAGGCGATGCGCCGTTTCGCGATGTCCAAGGGCGTGCCGGCGGAGGCCATCCTGCTCGACCCGCTGGGCGTCTCGACGGTGGGCACGGCGGAAAGCACCGCGCGCCTGGCGCGGGAGCACGGCTGGAAACGCATCCTGGCCGTCAGCCACTTCTACCACCTGTCGCGGGCCAAGCTGACGATGCAGCGCGCCGGCGTGGGCCGGCAGGCGCAAGTGCGCACCGTGCCGGCCCCCATGCGCGGCCGGGTGCTGGCGAGATTGCCGTGGTACATGGTGCGGGAGCTGGGCGCCTTCCTCAAGGATTTTGCGGCGCCCAAGCGGGCGGAGGGGACGGAAGGAACGCAGGAATGAGGCGCCGCGCGCGCGAGACCGTCACTTGGTTTCCGCCGCCTTGGCCGCCCCGAGCTCGCGCACGCGGATGCTCTTGAACCACACTGTGTCGCCGTGGTCCTGCAGGCCGAGACGGCCGGAGGCGTGGGTCCCGTAGCCAGGCCACTTGGCGAACTTGCTCTTGTCGAAGCGGGCCTTGTAGTCGGGGCTGTCGATCACGCAGTCGGCGGTCTTGGTGCCGTTGAGGAACAACTGGACGTGCTTGCCTTCGCGCACGATGCGGGCGTGGTTCCATTCGCCGACCGGCTTGGCGACGTTTTCCGGCGGGACGTAAAAGTCGTAAAGGGCCCCGGCGCGGTGGCTGGGGATCTTGCCGTCGGGGTGGCGCGCGTCGTCGAGGATCTGGCACTCGAAGGCGTTCCAGTACACCGGCTTGCCGGGGATGTCCTGCACGTCGAAGAAGATGCCGCTGTTGCCGCCGGGGGAGACCTTCCAGTCGAGTTCCAGTTCGAAGTCGCCGTAGGTCTTCTTGGTGACGAGGTCGCCGGCGTGCTCGCCGCCATGGACCTTGAGCGAGCCGTCCGCTTCGACCGTCCAGCCCTTGGCGGGGAAATCCTGCTTGCCGTAGGAGGTGAAGGCCTCGGTGCCGTGGCCGTCGAACAGGACGGTCCATGGTTTTTCCTCTTCCGCGAAGGCGGGCGCGGCGCCGGCAAAAAGGAGGGCGGTCAGGGACAGGACGCGAAGGGGGCGGAAGGTGGGCATGGGGCAATGGACGCGAAAAAGGGGGGCGGTATTACGCGCCCCCCCTCGCATGTCTGCTTCATCGGCCCGCGGTTGCCGCGGCCTTACCTGTTCTTCGCCTTCACCTTGTTCTTCTTGACCTTCTTTTTCTTGACCGGGCCCCTGTGGATGGTTTTGGTCGCGCCCTTGCCGGCGCCCTTGATCTTCTCGAAGCGCGGGGTGCGGTTCTTTTCCGCCGGGTTGCTCGGCTTCTTCATCGCTTTGTTGTCGGAGCGCTTGGCGCGCATCGCCTCGCGGGCCGAGGCGCGGGTGGCGGCGGTGGGGGAGTCTTCGACCCAGCCGGCGGCGATCTTGGCTTCCGCTTCCGCCGTTTCCGCCGCCTCGGCGGCCTTGGCGGCGCCACTGACGCGCCAGCATTCCTCCAGCACCTCGCGCATGCCGGTGCCAGTCGCGGCGGACATGGTGAAGACCTTGGCCGTCTTGGCCGCTTTCTGCATCTGCTTCACCAGCTTGGCCTCGTCGGCCGGATCAAGCAGGTCGGACTTGGAGATGACGACGACTTCCGGCTTCTTGGCCAGCGCCTTGTCATAGCCCTTGAGGGCGGTGCGGATGGCCTTGTAGTTGGCCAGGATGGTGCTGCCGTCGGCCGGGGCGTGCTCCAGGATGTGCAGCAGCACGCGGGTGCGCTCGACGTGGCGCAAAAAGCGGATGCCCATGCCGGCGCCCAGGTGGGCGTTTTCGATGAGGCCCGGCATGTCGGCCACCACCAGCCGGCGCGGCGAAGTGCCGGCCTGGGGGGCGCCGACCTCGGCGATGCCAAGGTGGGGACGCATGGTGGTGAAGGGGTAGTCGGCGATCTTCGGGGTCGCCTTCGACACGCGGCACAGGAAGGTGCTCTTGCCGGCGTTGGGCTTGCCGAGCAGGCCGACGTCGGCCACCAGCTTCAATTCAAGGCGCAAACGGTGCTCTTCGGTCGGGCCGCCCGGTTCGGCTTCGCGCGGGGTCTGGTGGGTCGAGGTCTTGAACATCTTGTTGCCCAGGCCGCCCTTGCCGCCGCGGGCGATGACCAGGCGCTTGCCCGGCGCGTCCATGTCGGCCAGGAGCGCGCCGACAGGCTTGGAGTCGAGCTCGGGCGCGTGGATGGCCGCGCGCTCGGATCCGGAGAGGAAGATTTCCGCCAAGGCGGCGTCGGGATCGGTGTCGAAGGAGACTTCCTTGGGCAGCGCGCCGGCGACGGGCTCCTCGAACACCTGGGTGCCCACCGGCACGTGGATGATGAGGTCGCTTCCGGCCGCGCCGTGCATGCCCTTGCGGCCGCCCTTTTCGCCGGGCTGCGCCTTCCAGTGGTGGCGGCCGGAGAAGTCGAGCAGAGTCTCGACCTCGGGGTCGGCCAGCAGGATGACGTCGCCGCCGCGCCCGCCGTCGCCGCCGTAGGGGCCGCCCTTGGAGATGCCCTTTTCGCGGCGGAAAGACACCATGCCGTCGCCGCCGGCGCCGGAACGGACTTCAATGATGGCGGAGTCGATGATCATGGCTTGGCGGGGTCGGGGGAGGGGCGCGAAAAGGACTGCGGGGAAAGGCGAATCAAAAGGCAAATCGGGGAGCGAAAGAAAAAACCGGACGCCGCGGCGTCCGGTTTTCCATGATAGTGCTGGAAACTCAGGCCTGCGTGCGCACGTGCACCTTGCGGCCCTGGAATTCCACGGTGCCGGGGGTGAGCGCGAACAGGGTGTAGTCCTTGCCCTGGCCGACGTTGAAGCCGGGCTTGAAGGTGCCGCCGACCTGGCGGATGATGATCGAGCCGGTCTGGGCGGGCTGGCCGCCGTAGATCTTCACGCCACGGAACTGGGGGTTGGAGTCGCGGCCGTTCTGGGTAGAACCTTGTCCTTTTTTATGGGCCATGGGGGGCGCCTTTATGCTGGGGGTGCGGGGGGAAAACTGGAAAGAAGTCGGAAAAGGGAATCCGGACAATCCGGACCTCCGCCTGCCATCCGGGGCAGGGAAGGGGGCGAAGTATAGCAAGTGCGCTTGTTTTTTCAAGCCGGGGGGCCAAAGAAGCCGCGGGGGCCTGTTTTTTACGACGGGAAAAACGCAAAAAAAATACTTGCAGTCGCATGGGGCCGACTTTAGACTCCCTCCCCACAGGTGCCAGACGCTGCAAAAACAGCTTCCAGACACCGGCCAGATACCGATTTGGATTCCGCCGCAAACGCAGGTTTTCCAAGAATCCGTCGCCCCGTTCCCAATCCATCACCGTCCCCTCATCGGAGATTCAGCGTTGATCACTCGCACCCACGCCGCCGCCACCCTTCTCTCCGCCGGTCTTGTCGCCGGTGCCGCATCCCTGGTGGTTGCGCAAGACGCTTCCCAGGCGTCGCCCGCCGATCTTTACAAGAAGGGGCTCGAGCAGTTGGAGGCCGGTTCCGTCCAAGAAGCCAAGGCCACCCTTCAGCGCGTTGATCCCCTGCAACTGCCGGAAGCCGATCGCGCCGCCTACGTCGCGGCCCTGAAGCGCATCGAAGACGCCGCGCCCAAGGCCGAGGCCAAGGAAGAGGTCAAGCCTCCGGTCCTGGAGCAGCCCGCGCCGGCCCCCGCCGCCGAGGCCGCCCCGGCCAAGGATGCCGCCCAGCCCGCCACCCCGGAAGGCGACGCCATGGCCGCCGCCCGTGCCAGGGATTTCGCCGCCCATGTCGCCGCCGGCGACACCGCGATGGCCAAGCAGGCCTACGGCACCGCCGTCGGCCACTATTCGAAGGCCGCCGAAATCGAGCCGGGCAACAAGGCCTTGAAGGACAAGTTGGCCGCCGCCATCTCGGCCCAGTCCAGCCATGCCCCGGCCGCCTTGCAGGGCGACTTGGTGCGCTTCGAAATTGAACACAAGCGCGTGCTGTCCGAATTTGGCGCCGACATGGAAGACGCCAAGGGCAAGCTCGCCGCCCACGACTACGTCGGGGCCGTCCGCATGGTGGGCGCCGCCCGCGCCCGCGCCAACCAGGGCCGCGAATATCTTGCGGTCACCGAATACGAAGGCCTCGTGAACCAGGCCAACGTCTTGACCGACGCCATCGATGCCCAGCAGCAGCAGCAGAAGCTGGCGCAGCTCAAGGATGAAAGCAAGAAAACCGACGCCGCCGTCATCGCCACCAACGACAAGAAGCAGCGCGTGGACCAGCTGGTGATCGCCGCCCGCGTCCTCCAGCGCAACGGCCAGAACGCCCAGGCGCTGGCCGCGGCCGAACAGGCCGTGGCCGCCGATCCGTCCAACATGGCGGCCCGCGCCCTCGCCGACATCCTGCGCGACGAATACAGCCTGCGCGAATCCGACCGCCTGCTCAAGTTGTCGGCCAACAAGCACGCCGATTTGGCCATCGAGAACCGCGAAGCGGTGATTCCCTACACGGATCTCATCACCTATCCGACGGATTGGCCGATGATGTCCAACCGCCGCATCGGCGCCGTCACCGGCGCGGCCATCGAGTCCGACTTGGACCGCTCGACCCGCCACCTGCTCGACGAGAAGTACATCGAGACGGTCGACTTCAACAGCGACAACCTTGAAACCACCCTCAACTTCGTGCGCGATGCGACGGGCGTCAACATGGTGATCCTCTGGGGCGCCATCGAAGCCACCGGCGTCAAGCGCGATCGCGCCGTCACCCAGAAGCTCAAGCATGTCACGGCCGCCCAGCTGCTCAAGAGCATCCTGGATTCCGTGTCCACCGAACTCGAGCCCGAAAGCCGCCTGGATTACGCCGTGCAGAACGGCATCGTCACCATCGGCACACGCAAGGAACTCAAGCAGGTCACCGTCGAATCCAACTACGACGTGCGCGACCTTCTGGTCAACATCGAAAACTTCAAGGATGCCCCCTCCTTCAATCTGACCACCGCGCTGGGCAGCGGCGGCGGCGGTGGCGGTGGCGGTGGCGGCACCCTCTTCGACTCCAGCGCCACCCCCGAGGCGGCCGGCGACGAAGGCAAGATTGTCGACGACCTGATCAACCGCATCAAGGAGCACGTGGGCACCAAGGTCGAGTGGGATGAAAGCCTCTCGGTCATCAGCGCCTACCACAGCCAGCTCTTGGTCCGCACCACCCCGGCCAACCACCGCGCGCTGGCCAAGCTGCTCGAGTCGTTCCGCCAGAACCGTTCGGTGCAGATCACGGTTGAAAGCCGCTTCCTCTTCGTGGACAACAACTTCCTCGAGGAATTCGGCGTCGACCTGGACATGACCTTCGCCGGCAATGGCGGCCTGTCGCCCATCACGGTCAACCAAGGCCACGCCCCGACCCAGAACGGCGGCGGCTCCGGCATGGCGGTTCGCCCCACCGGCAGCCTGACCCCGGTTCCGTGGAAGAACGGCGCAGCCGGCGGCGCCCAGCCCCAGGCCATGACCTTGGGCGCCTCCTACCTCAACGATATCCAGGTGAACCTGCTCGTGTCCGCCACCCAGGCCCGCCGCACCGGCGCGACCCTGACCGCACCGCGCATCACCTTCTTCAACGGCCAGCGCGCCTACGTGCTGGTGGGTCGCCAGGTCGCCTTCGTGTCCGACCTGACCCCCATCCAGAACACCGCCGCCGCCCGCGCCACCATCAGCACGGTGCAGTCCGGCGTCGTGCTGGACGTCGAAGGCACCACCTCGGCCGACCGCCGCTATGTCACCTTGACCCTGCGCCCCAGCTTGGCCACCCTCAAGGAGCCGATGCGCCAGATTGAAATCCGCGCGGCGAACCAGATCAACGTCAACAACGGCAATGGCAACAACGGTGGCGGCAACAACAACAACAACGGTGCCGGCGGCGTGGCCGGAGCCTCCACCGTGTTGGGTGCCATCGAAGCCCCCGAACTGGAACTGACCCAAATCCGCACCACGGTCTCCATCCCCGACCGCGGCACCCTGATGACCGGCGGCCAGCGCCTGGTCTCCGAAACCCAGGTCGAAGTCGGCGTGCCGGTGCTGTCGAAGATTCCGATCATCGACCGCCTGTTCTCCAACACCACCCAGGTCCGCGACGAGCGCACCCTGCTCGTGCTGATCAAGCCGACCATCATCCTCCAGAACGAAGAGGAAGAGCGCCGTTGGCCCGGCGGCCCGCAGGACTGGGGCTCCTACAACATGGTGTCCGAGCCGTCCTCCATCCGCTGAGAACGGATGCCGGAAAAATGATTCCGAGAGAGAAGAAGAACACCCGCCAGCGCCCCGTGCGCTGGCGGGTTTCTTTTGGGGTTGGAGGGAGGGTTCCGGCAGGGGCGTATAATCGCCCGTCTTTCCATCATTCCCCCGGATTCCCAGCATGAACGCCCCTTTGCTCGCCGTCAGCCTCGGCAACACCCGCACCCGCGTCGCGGCCGTCGTGGACGGCGCTTTCGCCGCCGCCGCGGCCGTTTCCAACGACGATTCCGCCGCCCTTTCGGCCGCCTTCGCCGCCGCGCTGGCCGCGCTGGAAGCCCATCCCGAAGCCCCGGTCGTCGTGGCTTCGGTCTGCCCCGACCGGGTCCAAGCCGTGGTGGCGCAATTGCGCGGCCTGGCCCCGGACCGCGAGGTGCTGCGCATCGAGGAGGACGTGCCCGTCCCCGTCGGCCGCCAGCTCGACCCCGAATCCATCGTGGGCGAAGATCGCCTGCTCAACGCCGCCGCAGCCTATGCCCTGTTCGGGCAGGCCTGCGCGGTGGTGGACGCCGGCACCGCAATGACCGTGGATTTTGTGGACGGCATCGGCACCTTCCATGGCGGGGCCATCCTGCCCGGGGCCCGCACTCAGTTGGCGGCCCTGGCCGCCCGCACGGCGCAGCTGCCCGAGGTGGAACTGAAGAAGCCGTTGGAGCCCATCGGGCACAACACCCAAGAAGCCATCCGCAGCGGCGTGTTTTACGGTCTGCGCGGCGCGGCCCGCGAACTGGTTGAGCAGTATGCCACCCAAATCAGCCAGTTTCCTTTGGTGGTGGCCACTGGCGGCGACGCCGAGTTGTTGTTCGAAGGCCATGATCTGATTGAGCGGTTGGTGCCCGATCTCACCTTGCGCGGGGTCGCATTGGCCTGGCAGAAGGCGGCGCAAGCCGAAGAAGAGGGGCGGGATGCCGACGGGGACATGGGGGAAGACGGCGGGGAAGGCTTCGCCGACGAATCCGGGGAGGACGCATGAGCGCCCTGCCCCCGCTGGAGACGCCGTTACCCTTCACGCCCGAACAGCAGGGCGTGCTCAAGCGCGCGCGGGCGGCCTTCGTCGCCGCCATCGCGGCCTGCGCCCTGATGCCCGTGGGAGTCGTGGTGGGATTGGGCCCCGAGGCGGTCGGGCACCAGGCGACCGACAACCAGGTTTCCGCCGGCCGCGCCGCCATCGCCGTGTTCATCGCCGGCGCCGTCGTGGCCATCGGCCTGCGCATGCAGACCTACAAGGCGCATTGGCAGGGTGACGCCGTGACGCCCGCCGGCTACGCCAAGGCCATGCGCCGCTTCGCCGCGGCCGTGGCCGCCGGCCTGGCCGGCGCCTGCGCCATCAGCCTGGCCGTCGGTCATCCGGCCGGCGCGTTATATCCGCCGGTGTTCGCCATCGGCCTGTTGGTCTTCGGTTTCCCCAACGGCAAGCCGATGTTGCCCCAGCCTCCGGAATTGGGGCGCCGCCCGTGACGGACGCGCCGGACGGCATGCGTTTCGAGGTGCAAACCCCCGCGGCGCCGGGGGCCGTGGCCATCCTTCAGCTGGCCGGCCAAGGGGTGGAAGAAGTATTGGCCGCATTGACCGGAAAAAAAGAGTGGAGCCCCGGCCGCACCGCGTTCTGCTCCTTCGGCGGCGTGGATGAAGGCATCGCTTTGGTCTTGCCGTCGGCCCATGCCGCCTTGCCGCCGGTGGCGCAATTGATGCCCCATGGCGGACCGCAGGTGCTGGCCGTCTTGCGTGCGCGCTTGCGCGAACTCGGCTGCGTGGAGGCGCCGCTGGCGCCCCGCGAGCGTCATCCCGAAGCGGCTGATGAAGCCGAGGCCCGCCTGCTCGACACCTTGGCCGCGGCCAAGAGCCCGCGCGCGCTGGCTTTCGCCGCCGCAGGTAAACCCATTCCCGCCGCGCTGGTGGTGCCGTCGGTGGTGGCCGTGGTCGGCCTGCCCAACGCGGGCAAGAGCACCCTGCTCAACCGCCTCACCGGCCGCGCCACGGCCATCGTGTCGGCGGCCGCCGGCACCACCCGCGACTTCGTGGGGGCGCAAGTCGAGTTGGCCACCGGTGGCGATCCGCTGCAAGGCGTCTGCGTGCGCTGGCTCGACACGCCGGGCCTGCGCGAGGCCGTTGATCCGATCGAGCGTGAAGCCATCGCCCTGGCGCGGGAAACCGCCCGCGCCGCCGCCGTGCTCATCGCCCTGCGCGAGCCGGCGGGGGAGTGGCCGCAGGATCCGCCGCGCGCCCCCGATTTGTGGGTGGTGAACAAGGGCGATGCCGCGGCAGCGGAATGGCGCGCCGGCGACGGTCGGTCGCCGGAACATCCCTTGGTCATTTCCGCCCTGACCGGCGTCGGCATCCAAGCGTTGGAAGACGCGGTGGCCAAACGGCTGGGGCTGTGAATCGGGAACCGTGAACTGGCCCTGGTGGGGATCGAACCCACGCTTGAGCGATTTTAAGTCGCCTGCCTCTGCCGCTGGGCTACAGGGCCTTGGAGTCCGGACAAACTTGCGCCTGCCCGGGGGAGGGGAAGCGTAGCAGATACACTTCCATGTTCTCCCCTGTTTCGACGCCCGCTTTCGCGACTTTCCCGCATCTCCCATGGCCACCCTCATCCACGCCCGTGATCTCGCCAAACGCCACGGACTCAAGCACCTGTTTGACGGCGTGGGCATCACCGTCCACACCGGCGACCGCCTGGGCATCATCGGCCCCAACGGCGGCGGCAAATCCACCCTGCTCAAGATCCTGGCCGGCATGGAGGACTGCGACGAGGGCACCGTCACCCGCCAGAAGGGCGTCTCCATGGCCTACGTGGCGCAGTCGGACACCTTCAAGGACGCGCCGACCGTGCTCGACGCCGCCATGGCACCGATGCTGATGCGCGGCATGGAGCATTTCGAGGCCGAGATCGCCGCCATGTCGTCCCTGGGCGAAGCCGGCTTCGAGGACTTCGACGCCTCGCCCGCCTCGCTTTCCGGCGGCTGGAAGAAGCGCCTGTCGCTGGCGCGCGCGCTGGCCAGCGATCCGGAACTGCTGATGCTCGACGAACCGACCAACCACCTGGACCTGGCCGGCGTGCTGTGGCTCGAGGAAATCCTGGGCCGCTTCAAGGGCGCGGTGGTCATGGTCAGCCACGACCGCATGTTCCTCGAGCGCACCGTGCAGCGCATGCTGGAACTCTCGAGCGCCTATCCCGGCGGCACCTTCGAGGCGACGGGCGCCTACGACGCTTTCGTCGAAAAGCGCGAGGAATTCCTCGAGACCCAGTTGCGCCAGCAGCAGGCGATGGCCGGCAAGGTCCGCCGCGACACCGCCTGGCTCCAGCGCGGGGTCAAGGCCCGCCGCACCCGCAACAAGACGCAGATCGCCGCCGCCGCCGAGCGCCGCGGCGAACTGGCCAGCCTGGCCAACCGCAACCGCGGTGCGCAGACCGCCGGCATCACCTTCAACGCCAGCGAGCGCCAGACGCGCAAGTTGCTCGAGGTCCTGGGCGTTTCCAAGACCATGGGCACGCGCAAGCTGTTCTCGAACCTTGAACTCCTGCTCTCGCCCGGTTCGCGCGTGGGTTTGCTTGGCGACAACGGCTGCGGCAAGACCACCCTCATCCGCTGCCTGACCGGCCAACTGCAGCCGGACGCCGGCACCATCAAACTGGCCGACAAATTGCGCGTGGTGCACTTCTCGCAGCACCGCGAGAGCCTGCCGCAGACCATGCTGCTGAGGAACGCCCTGCAGGGCGGCACCGGCGGCGAAGGCGGCGGCGGGGGCGGCGACCGCGTGGACTTCCAGGGCAACTTCATGCACATCGCCTCGTGGGCCGAGCGCTTCCTGTTCGACAAGGAGGCGCTCGACACGCCGGTGTCGTCCCTCTCCGGCGGCGAGCAGGCCCGCGTGCTCATCGCGCGCCTGATGCTCCAGCCGGCCGACGTCTTGATCCTGGACGAGCCGACCAACGACTTGGACATCCCCACGCTGGACGTGCTGGAAGACGCCATGGAATCCTTCCCCGGCGCGGTGCTGCTGGTCACCCACGACCGCTTCATGCTCGACCGCGTGTGCGACACCCTGCTCGAACTGGGCGCCGACGCCGGCCCGGATTGCCACGCCTTCCACTACAGCCTGGACCAATACGAACAGGCGCAAGTCAAGCGCGAAGCCGACGCCAAGGCGGCCGCCAAGGCCGGCCAGAAGGCCGAGGCCAAGAAGCCCCACGCCCCGCCGCCGCCCCCGCCGCCGAAACCCAAGGTGAAACTTGCCAACAAGGAGCAGTACGAGCTCGACCACATGGAGAAGAGCATCGCCGACGCCGAGGCGCAAGTGGCCAAGCTCGAGGCGATGACTTTGTCGCCGGCGGTGCAGGGCGACCACCAGAAACTGACCGCGCACTACATCGAGCAGGGCAAGGCGCAAGAGCGCGTGCAGGCCCTGTTTGCCCGGTGGGATGCATTGTTGGCGAAGCAGGAAGGGAACTGAATTTCCATGCACGTTCCCTTCATCCGGCCCTGCCTCCGGCAGGGCCGGATGAAGGGATGCTCCGCATCGAGTTTCACGCCGAAGGCGTGATGCGGGGATTTGCGCCGGAGGCGTGTCCCGTGGTTTTCACGCCGAAGGCGTGATGAGCCTTATAGCCGGTGGTTGAGCGGGCGAAGCCCGCGACACCACTGGAACGGGGGAACGGAATCTGCATCCCGGAGGGATGCCAGATCGGTTTGCTGGCACCCCTTCGGGGTGCTGTCGTTTGCGCTGCTTTCCGGTGGTGGCGCCGCGCTGCGCGCGGCTTACCACCGGCTATAAGGCTGGGCATGCCTTCGGCATGCCATACAACCGCATTTACGCCGTGGTTAGTCCAAATACTTCGGGTCGTATTTCACCCCGGCCCGCTCCAGCATTTCCTTCAACTCATCAAGGAAGGGCTTGTGCGCATGGTGCTGCTCCTGATGGGCGATGTACTCATGCACCTGCGCCCGCGCCGTTGCGCTGACGGTGAAGGCCGAATAGCCTTCTTGCCACGCGAAATCACGTACACCCACGGTGTCGTGAACCCATGCTGAAGAGCCCTTTTTCAACTCGCGCATGAAGTCGGCTAGGCAGTGCGTGGCCCGCAGGGACACCAGCAGATGCACATGGTCCGCCACGCCGCCGATGCCTTCGGGGTGTCCGCCCAAACCATGCACCATGCCGCCCAGGTATTCGTGCAGCCGGTCCCGCCATGCTTTGGCGATTTGCGGCTCGCGGTGCTTGGTCGAGAACACCAGGTGGTAATGCAGGCTGAGGTAGGTGGACATGGGAGGGGGGGAGGGTAAACGATGTGTCGGCGCAAGTGGTGGGGGCGATGGGTTTCACGCCGGAGGCGTGATGAGCTTTATAGCCGGTGGTTGAGCCGAGCGAAGCGAGGCGACACCACCGGACGCGGAGGAGAAGACCCGCACCCCGGAGGGGTGCCAGAAATCATTGTTTGCGCTTGCGCAAAGCCTGCCGGGGGCAAGTCAAAAATGCTCCGGATTCCAGAGAGACAAAATAAAGGGAGCCGAAATCGGCATTTGGCAGAATGGCTTGGATCACGCCATGTTGTTCCGGTTCTACGGTGGCACTGTCGCTAATCAGGCGTCGTGTGGTGACAGAATCGCCGACAACAAGGGGGGAAAAACAATGGAAGCAGGGTTCCGGTGCATGCGCATTTTTTGGGAGGTCGGGATGGCGCGTGGCGTACCATGACACGGGATCACCCACATTCAGGTGCATGGTGTTTCCACAAACAGGGCACATGGCGTATGGCATCGTGCCCGGATGATACTTCCCTCTCCCCGCATTCTCGCACCCCTCCGGGGTGCAATTCCCTCTCCCGTTCCCCGGTGGTGGCGCGGGCTTCGCCCGCTTACCACCGGCTATAAGGCTCATCACGCCTCCGGCGTGAAAGCAGTACCTCCGGCATGCCATCCATGCCCTATCCTGCCTCTTGCATTTCCTCCTCCCTCCCCGGAGCCCCCATGTCTCACCCCAAGATCGCCGTCCTGCTCGCCCCCGGTTTCGAGGAAGTCGAAGCCGCCGCCCCCATCGACGTCCTGCGCCGTCTCGGGTTCGAGGTGCAGGTGGCGGGGGTGGGGGTGGATGGCCACGGCCGCGAGGTGGCCGGGTCGCACGGCTTGGCCTTCAAGGTGGATTGCCTGCTGTCGGAAGTCAAGGCTTCCCAGCTTTTGGCCGTGGTGCTGCCGGGCGGTTTCGCCGGGGCGACCCACTTGCGCGACAGCGCCGAGGTGATCAAATTAGTGAAGGAAGTTCACGCCGCCGGTCGCCTGGTGGCGGCCATTTGCGCCGCGCCCTTGGTGCTCGACAAGGCCGGCCTGCTCGAAAACAAGAAATTCACCTGCTATCCGGGGGTCGAGGCGCAAATCCACCACGGCACCCACACCGGCGCCCGCATCGAGCGCGACGGTCAGATTTTGACCGGCAAGGGGCCAGGGGCGGCCATCGAGTTCGGTCTGGCCATCGGCACTGCGCTGGGCAAGGGGCCCGAGGCGGAGCAGTTGCGCCTGGCGATGATTGTGGATTGAGGGAAAGGAGCTGCTTGGGCCGCCTCCAGGGCCCCGAAAACAGGCAGCCCCAGCCGCCTCTCCTTTGCATTCCCCCCCGGTTTCCCGTAAAAACTCCTCCCGACCCGCAGGAAGCGGGCGTTATTCCCACCAAGGAAGGTTCCCGTGTCTGATTCCGCCGACAAGTCCCAAGACAAGCCCCCCGAAAAGAAGACCACCCGCCGCAAGAAGCTCGGCGAGGCCCTGGGCCTGTTCGAAGGCGCCGAGGACGGCGACCTTGGCATCACCGCCAACGTCTCGCTGCGCGACGCGGCCCAGAAGCGCTACCTCAACTACGCCCTGTCCGTCATCACCAGCCGCGCGCTGCCCGACGTGCGCGACGGCCTCAAGCCCGTGCACCGGCGCATTTTGTACACCATGTGGGTGGCCGGCCTGCAGCACCCGGCCAAGCACAGGAAGTGCGCCAAGGTGGTCGGCGATGTGATGGGTAATTTCCATCCGCACGGCGACCTGTCCATCTACGACGCCCTGGTGCGCATGGCCCAGCCCTTCTCGCTGCGCCTCCCGCTGATCAACGGCTCGGGCAACTTCGGTTCGCAGGACGAGGACAACGCCGCGGCCATGCGCTACACCGAGTGCCGCTTGGACGAGCCTTCGACGCCCATGCTCGAGGATATCGGCCGCGGCACCGTGCCCTGGCGCGCCAACTACGACGGCACCCGCGAGGAGCCGGTCGTGCTGCCGGCCAAGCTGCCCAACCTGCTCATCAACGGCGCCACCGGCATCGCGGTCGGCATGGCCACCAGCATCCCGCCGCACAACCCCGGCGAAGTGTGCCGCGCCCTGCTCAAGGTGATGGACAACCCGGAAATCAAGGACTTCCAGCTGGTGGCCGACGACGCCATCAAGGGGCCCGACTTCCCCACCGGCGGCGAAATCCTGACCACCCGCGACGAACTGCGCGAGATCTACAAGACCGGCCAAGGCAGCGTGAAGATCCGCGGCACCTGGCGCACCGGCGAGCGCGAGAGCCGCAGCGCCAAGACCCTGATCGTGGATTCGGTGCCCTACACCGTCAGCCGCAAGAAACTGGTCGAGGAACTGGCCGAGATCGTCACCGGCCGCAAGATGCCGCTGCTGCTCGACGTGCGCGACCTCTCCGGCGCGGACACCCACATCGAACTGGAGTTGAAGAAGGACGCCGACGAGGCGCTGGTGATGGCCTACCTGTGCAAGAACACCTGTTTGCAGGGCAGCTTTCCGGTCAACCTCACCTGCCTGACGCCCACCAACAACCCGCAGGTGTGCCAGCCGCAGCGGTTGGGCCTGCTCGAAATTCTGCGCCACTTCCTTTTGTTCCGTCACGAGGTCGTCACCAAGCGGCTGGAGAACGAGCTTGAACTGCTCAAGCGCCGCCTCCACATCCTGGAAGGCTTCGCCGTCGTCTTCGACGCGCTGGACGAGATCATCGCCATCATCAGGAAGTCCGACGGCAAGGCCGACGCCGCCGCCAAGATCATGAAGCGCTTCGTCCAGCTGGACGACGACCAGACCGACGCCATCCTGGAATTGAAGCTGTACCGCTTGGCCAAGCTTGAAATCAACCTGATCCTGGATGAAATCAAGGAGAAGAAGAAGCGCGTCAACGAGATCAACAAGCTGCTTATCGACGACGACAACGACTTCAAGAGCGGCCGCTGGGGCATCGTGCGCGCCGAGATCGAAGCGCTCATCGAGAAATACGGTGGCAAGCGCAAGGAAGACCTCTTGGGCAAGCGCAAGACCCGGATCGGTGGCAACGTCGAAGTGCAGGAATTCAAGGCCGAGGACTTCATCGTCGCCGAGGACGCCCATGTGCTGGTGACGGCCGACGGCTGGATCAAGCGCCAGAAGGAGATCAAGGATCCCTCCGCCCGCCTGCGCGAGGGCGACCGCGCGCTGGCCTGCTTCGCCGCTTCGACCGCCGCCACCGCGCTGTTCTTCTCCTCGGCCGGCGCGTGCTACACCCTGCGCGTGGCCGACATCCCGGCCACCACCGGCTTTGGCGAACCCATCCAGAAGTTCTTCAAAATGGGCGATGGCGAGAAGATCATCGCCGCCGTTTCCGCCGACCCGCGCTTTCTCAAGGACGCCAAGCCGGCCAAGGAGGGCGCCGAGCCCAAGATCCAGTTGCTCGCCGCCACCAGCGACGGTTACGCCTTGCGCCTGTCGCTGGAGCCCTTCCTCGAACCCTCGACCAAGGCCGGGCGCAAGTTCGCCCGTCCGGGCGACGGCGCGACGGCGGTGGGGGCCTTCGTGGTGGACGGCAGCGAAGTGCTGCTGGCCGTCAGCGAACGCTGTCATGCGATGGTCTGCAAGTGTTCCGACGTGAGCTTCCTTGGCAACCCCGGCAAGGGCGTGATGCTGATGAAACTGGGCGAGGACGACGACCGCGTGGTGGGCTTGAAGCCCAGCCGCTCGCCGCGCGACCTGCTGCGCATCGAAACCAACCGCGGCGCGGAAAAGACCGTGTCCACCGAGAAATACCGCACCGTCGGCCGCGGCGGGCGCGGGGTGGAGATCCAGAGCAACGGCCGCATCGCCAAGGTGCTGCCGGAACCGGTGGCGGCGCCGGAGTAAGGGAAAAGGGGGCGCGGACACTCTTGTCCGCGGCTATCCCAGCCTCCTTATTCCGTCCACGCATGACTCCCTTTCATGACAATTTCCGTCATGTCCATTCCCTATTTCAATCCAGGCAAAACGGTGGCCCGGCATGGCGGTGAATTGCCCCACTGGCAGCAGGGAGACGTCTTTTATTTCGTCACTTGGCGGCTGGCGGATGCACTTCCGCAGGAGAAGTTGGCCCAATGGAGGGAACAGCGGGAGCGATGGCTGCGCCTTCATCCCCGTCCGTGGGCTGACGAAACAGAGGAGGAATACCACCATGAGTTTTCCGATGCCATGGAGTCGTGGCTGGATGCCGGGTCCGGCGACTGCATCTTGCGGGAACCTGAGGTTGCCGGGGAAGTGGCCGGCGTTCTGCGCAACCGCGATGGCCAAGACTATCTCTTGGATGCCTTCATCGTGATGCCCAACCATGTGCATGTGCTGTTTCGGTTGGGAAAGAATGCCCGATTGGAGCAAGTAATCAAGGCGTGGAAGGGGGTGTCGGCCCGCCGAATCAATCAGATGAGGGGACGCCAGGGGAAAATTTGGCAGGAGGAGTATTGGGATCGCATCGTCCGGAATTCCAAGCATCTGGCCAAATGTCGGAAATACATCCGGGAAAATCCGGTGCGGCTTCCCAAGGGTTGGTATCTTTTGTTCGAGGGGCCGGCGGATTCTTCCGTTGTCGGTGACTCCGGCATCCTTTCCTAACCTAAGCACGCGGACAAGAGTGTCCGCGCTCCCTTCTTCCCCATGCTCCCCCTCGCCTCCCAAACCATCGCCATCGCCGAAGGCCGCCAAGGCGACCTGTTGGCCGGCATGCTGGAGCGAGCCGGGGCGCAAGTGCGGGCCTGCCCGATGTTGAGCATCCACGACGCGCCCGACCAGGCCCCGGTCGAAGCCTGGCTGCGCGCGCTGTGCGGCGGCGGGATGGACGAGGTCATCTTCTACACCGGCGAAGGCGTCAAGCGCCTGCTGGCCGCCGCGCAGCGCCTGGGCCTTGAGGCGCAAACGGTCGCGGCCCTGCACAAGGCCCGCCGCATCGTGCGTGGCAACAAGCCCGTGCGCGAGTTGCAGGCCTGCGACCTGCGCGACAGCCTGGTCGCCGAGCCGGCCACCACCGACGGCCTGATGGCCCTGCTGGAGACCATGGACTTGCGCGGCCACCGCGTCGGCTTGCAACTCTTCGGTACCGATCCGGCGGAGCGCCTGACGGCGTTCCTCATGGGCAAGGGCGCCATTGCCCTGCCGGTGGCGCCCTATGTGTACGCCGGCGCGGCCGACGACGCCAAGGTGGTCGGCCTTATCCGCGCGCTGGCGGGCGGGCCCCCGGGCGAAAAGGTGGACGCCATCGCCTTCACCAGCGCTTCCCAGTGGAACCGCCTCAAGGAAGTGGCCGAAAGCCAGGGCCTGGCCGACCTGCTGCGCCAAGGGATGGCGCAAGTGTGCGTGGCGGCGGTGGGCCCCAATGTGCAGGAGAAACTGCAGGCCGACGGCATCCGGGTGGACTGCCTCCCGGCCGACGAGACCTGGTTCATGAACGCCCTGGTGCGGGCGTTGGGAAAAAAGTAGCGTTCCCAGTTTTTTGCAAGGTTTTGCGCCTACCGGCGGAGAGCGAGGCCATTTGCAACAAGTTTGCAACAACCCCTTGGCAGCCCCGCCTTAGGCGACTATCCTGCGGCCGGTCCGCCGTTTTCCCTCCATTCTTTTCCCGAGGTCGCCATGTCCATCCGCTCCCTTTCCCTGGCCCAGTACCGCATCGAAGAACCCTGCACCGAAGCGTGGGACGGCATGCACGCCGCCGGCGCCGGCCGCCATTGCGACAAGTGCAGCAAGAAAGTGCACGATTTGACCGCCATGGACCAGGCCGAGGTGGACGCCCTGCTCGCCGACGCCGCCAGCAAGCATGTGTGCGTGCGCATGCGCCAGGATGCCGCCGGCCGCATCATGACCCGCGATTACTGGAAGGTCGCCGCCGGCGTGGCGCTGGCCGTGGGCGTGGGCGGCGGCCAGGCCGGCGCGCAGGATGCGCCCGCCAAACTGGGGGAAGTCCACCGCGTGGAGCAGCCGGAAGAGCCGGTGCCGCCGCCCGTCCTCATGGGCAAGGTTTGCGCCAAGCCGCCGCAGCCGGTGGTGCAGCCGGAACCACAGCCGGAGCCGCCGGTCGTCATGGGCCTGATTTGTCCCAAGCCGCCGCCGGCCGTGCAGCCCGCCGCGCCCGCCAAAGACATCAAAATGTTCCCCGCCGCCCAAGAGGGCTTCAAGCGCGTGGTCATCCGCCTGCCCAAGATGGACGACGAAGCCGGCGCACAGGTGGAAATTATGGCCAGCCGCATCGAGAATGTGGACGCGGTGAACCGCCATTCCATCGCCGGCGCGCTGGCGGTGAAGAACTTGGAAGGATGGGGCTATTCCTACTACGAATTGACCGCCGGCAAGGATGTGATGGGCACGATGATGGCCGGCCCGCCGGAAGACATGAAGCCCCGCCCGACCCCGGTGGGCATCCACGGCAAGGGCTTCCAGGGCCTGCGCTACAACAGCCGGCTGCCCTTGGTGATCTATGTGCCCGAGGGAGTCCAGGTGAACTACCGGGTGTGGGCGCCGGGCGCAAGCGCCTTTTGAACGGTTCCCACCGACCCAATCCGATGTCCACCCGCGCCATACCCCTCGAGCAGTTCCAAATCCAAACCCCCTGCACCAAGGACTGGTCCGCCATGCACGGCGACGAGGCCAAGCGGTTCTGCGACAAGTGCAGCAAGCATGTGCATGATTTGAGCCATTTCGACCGGGCCGAGGCCGATGCCCTGCTCAACGCGCAGACCGCCGGCCATGTCTGCGTGCGCATGGCGCGCGACGGCGAAGGCCGGGTCATCACCCGCGATTATTGGAAGTTCGCCGCCGGGGCGGCGCTGGCGGCGACGGTGGGGTTGAACGGGTGCGGCAAGGTTGAACGGGCTTGGGATAGCGCGTTGGTGGCGGTGGGAATCCGCAAGCCGCCGGTGGTGGCCGGAGGCATTTGTCCGCCGCCGCCGCCGCCCCCGCCGCCTGCCGTGCAGTTGCAGGGGGATGTGTGCGTGCCCGAGCCCACCCTGGGCAAGCCGGCGCCGCCCCTGACCGGTTTCCCAGTGCCGGTGCCTCCCTCCGAACCCGAACCAGTCCGCTGAAAGCGCGGCATGCCCGGATGCCTTGCGGGCCACAGGCTCGCGGTCCCGGGCGCAAGCGTCCTTTTTTGCCTTCTCCCTTCCAAAACCCATGCGCCACCTTCGCCCCACCTCCGCCCTGCTCGTCGCCCTCGCCCTTTTGTCCGCCCGGCCGTCGTTTGCGCAGGACCTGCGCGCGCCGGACGCGGTGCCCTTCGACGAGACCTTCGTGCTTGACCGCAAGAAGGCGATGGCGCAATTGATTCCCGGTTCGCCCGACCACTTCTACTACACCGCGCTGGACGCCCAACTGGCCGGCCAGTGGGATGCGGCGCAGAAGATCATCGAAGCCTGGGACAACGCCGCCCGCCAGGGCCGCTGCGCGCGCGACGGCCGCTGGGACATCCTGCGCAACCGCCAGTGGTGCCTGCTGTGGGCCAAGGATGCCGGCCAGAGCGCCAAATTCATCAGCGACCATCTTGGCCTTCACTTTGGCCATGTCCAGCCCGGCAAGGCGGCGGCCGAGGTGCTGCCATCGGCCCTGCCTGCCAACTTCCTCGACCAGGGCGCCGCGCTCGAGCAGTTGCTGGTCCAGCGCGTCTCCATCGAAAACATCGCCGATTCCGCCCTGCCGCTGCTCGCAGGCAAGAACCTTGACCGCGACCAGCGCCACCAATTGCTCGACCGCCTGGGCCGCCTGGGCCGGCCCGACTTCGCCGGCACGGTGGGCATGGTGAGCGCCGACATGCAGGATTGGCCCGCCTTCGGTTCGCGGCAGGTGGATGCCCACCTGACCTTGGCGCAATTGCGCGAACTGGCGCAGTTGCGCCCGGGCCTGCTGGGGGATTCCGCCTTCGTTGAAGCTGTCGCCGTGCGCTTGCGCCCGCGCGACGGATTGGACACCTCCCGTGATCCGCAGGCGCAACTGGCCCACCTCGACGCGCTGGTGGAATTCAGCCGCACCCTGCCGCCCAACGCGTCCGCCTTCAAGGCCGCCGCCTTGTTCCACAAACTGGCCGCTCTGGAAAAACTTGGCCGCTTCGACCGTGCCCTGCTGCTGGAATACCTGGAACTGCCGCGTCACAGCGAAATCCTGCCGATGGACTTGCGCAAGGCGGTGCAGGAACAGCGCCTGCCGATGGCCGACTTGAACCGGACCTGCTTCGCCCTGCCGGCGGTGATGCCGATGGAAGATCTCTTGGTGCGTCGCCAACTGCTGCATTTCCTGGGCGAGAACGCCGCCACGACTCCGACCGATTTCAACGGCGATCCGGCGTTGGCCGGCCTGCACAAATTCGTGCGCCGCGACCTGCTGCTCGAAACCTATGCCGAGGCCCGCCTGACCGGCGGTTGCACCGATCCGGAAGCGGTCTACAAACTGGTCAGCCCAGAGTTCCTGGCCCGCCTGCGTGATCAGGTGGAAGTCCAACTGCTGCCGGAGAACCCGGCGCAACTTTCCGCCGATGCCGTGCCGGAATTGAAATTGCGCCTCAAGCATGTGGGCAAGTTGGCCGTGCGCATCCACAAGCTCGATCTTGGCGCCTACTACCGCACCAAGGATGCCGACTTCGACCCGTCGGTCGAGTTGGATGGGTTGGTGCCGGCGGTGGAGAAGGACGTGGTGGTGGATGCCGCCAATCCCTTCCTGCGCCGCGACCTTTCGGTGAAGCTGGATGAATTGAAGGAGCCCGGCACCTATGTGGTCGAACTGGTCGGCGAAGGCCACAGTGCCCGTGCCGTCATCCGCAAGGGGCGCCTGTTCGCTTTCGCCCGCCCCAGTGCGGCCGGCCACATGGTATTCGTGCACGACGAAGCCGGCAAGCCGGTGGCCGGAGCGCAAGTGGCGCTGGGGAACCAGCAGTGGACGACCGACGACCAGGGCCGCGCCGCCATCCCCTTCACCAAGGCTGATGCCGAGGTGGGCCTGCGCCACGCCATCATCACTTTCGGCCGCTTGGCCGAGCGCCTGCCGTTTGAGCGTGAGAAGGAACGCGCCAACCTGGAGGTGGATTTTGACGCCGCGCGCGAGAACTTCGTGGCCGGGCAATCGGCGCAGGTGGTGCTGACCCCGCGCTTCGATCTGAACGGCCAGCCGGCCGATTTGACGCTGCTCAAGGATTGGCGCTTGGAGGTGGATTTCACCCTGCAGGACGGTACCGTCGTGCACCGGCGCATGGATGAGTTGAAGGTGGACGCCAACGGCCGCATCGCGTTGGCGCTGGCCGTGCCGGTCGGCGCGCAAAAGGTGGCGCTGAGCGCGCATGCCCGCTTGCCCGGCGCCAAGCCGGAAGAGGATGTGTTCCTGCACGACCAGACCCGCGTGGCGCTGGGAGCCAACACCGCAACCCGCGGCCTGTTCGTGCGCCGCGACGACAAGGCGCAAGTGCTGGAATTGCTCGGCGCCAATGGCGAGCCGGTGGCGGGCGAGCGGGTGACGGTGAACTTCAGCGGCGGCACGCTGCGGGGCGGGCGCGGCGCCACGCTGATGACCGATGCCAAGGGACGGGTGAGCCTGGGTGTGGTGCCGGTTGACGTGGTGTTCAGCGCATCGGCAGCAGGGGTGGATGTGAGATCGCGCCATGAAGACCGGGAGGCGATTCCGGGATTGCTGAATTTGGCGGAAGGCGAAGGCCTGCGCCTGCCGTGGCCGGCCGGGGCAGCGTGGAGGCCCGTGCTGCATGAATTGCGCGCCGGGCAGAAGGCGGTGGACGCCAGCGACAAACTGCAAATGACCGACGGCGCCTTGGTGTTGGCCGGCCTGCCCGCCGGCGACTACGCATTGTCTTTGCCCGGCCGCGAAGTGGCCCTCAAGGTCGAAGCCGGCCCGCGCACAGGCGACTTGGTGCTGGGCAGGGATCGCATCCTGGCCGCCTCACCGGTCGGCAAGACCGCCGTGCTCACCCAAGCCAAGGTCGAGGGCGACGACTTGGTGCTGCGCTTCGACGGCAAGCCGGAGAAGTTGGCGATCACGGTTAGCCGCTTGGGCACAGGCGCGGCCATGCCGGTGGACTTGGTGTCGGCCTGGCAGGCGCAATTGGCCCCGGTGGTCAACCAATACCTCAACGGCCGCGTGCTCGGCGAGGAATTGCGCTATGTGTTCGAGCGCAAGCAGGCGCCGGCCTTTGCCGGCAACATGCTCGAGCGGCCCGGACTCCTGCTCAATCCGTGGGAGACCCAGGCGACCCAAACCGGGCTTCGCGGCGCGATGGATGGCAAGGATGGGGATATGGGAGAAGTTTTCAAGGGAGTCGGTGGTTTCATCGGCGGCGGCGGCGAAGGCGGCGGAATGAGAGGTCCTGGCGGCGCCTTCGTCACCTACCCCCTCGACTTCCTCGCCGCCCCCGCCGAAATCCGCAGCGACCTGATGCCTGACAAAGACGGCGTCCTGCGCATTCCGCTCAAGGCCTTGGGCGACCGCAACATCGTCAGCGTGTCCGCCACCGACGGCGTCATCGGCTGGACCCGCCAGATTGCCCTGCCGCTGGCCGACCTCCAGCGCCGCGACTTGCGCTTGCCCAAGACCCTGCCGCTCGACCAGCATTTGGGCGAGAAGCGTAGTGTGGTGTGGTCTTCACTGGACCGAGGGTCTTCGACCCTCGCGGCTGTGGATGGGTCTGCGGAGGCGGAAAAAGCACGAGGGTCGAAGACCCTCGGTCCAGTGAAGACCGCCGCCGAAATCACCACTCTGTCGCAGTATTACCAACTGCTCTCCGCCCTTAATCCGTCGCTCGACGGCGAGTTCGCCAAGTTCGAACCGCTGACCCGCTGGGCGCAACTGAAGGATGAAGAGAAGCTCGCTTTCTACGACAAGCAGGCTTGCCACGAACTTCATGTGTTCCTGGCCAACAAAGACAAGGCTTTCTTTGACAAGGTGATCAAGCCGTTCTTGGTCAACAAGAAGGACAAGACCTTTGTGGACCAGGCCCTGCTGGGTGAAGACCTCGCGGCCTATGCTCTGCCGGAAGCCTTCGCCCGCCTGAACGCCTTCGAGCGCGCCTTGCTGGCGCGGGCGATGAAGGACGCGCCGCTGGTGCGGCATGAGTCGGAAGTGGCCGGGCAATTGCCGGTGGATGTGAATTTCTTGGATCGGGTGTTCCGGACGGGGATGGCGAATGCGCAGAAGGAATCAGAGAAAGGCAGAGACAATGCATGGCTTGCGTCGCAGGGAGGAGATGGAGATGGGGTGGGTGACCGACTTTCCAACATGCACGGCTCTTTTGCGATGGGCGGCGCATTTGATGCTCGTCCAGCCCCTGCTACTGCCGCCGCGCCCGCCAAGGAGGAAATGGCCAAGAGCATGGACAAGATGGAGGAAGGCAAGAAGACTGCCCGCAGCAAGTGGAGCGACAACACTGTCCATGAAGCGCAACTGCGAATGTTGGCCGGCAAAGATGGAAAAGCCCTCTACCGCGACCCCGGCGCCGCCAAAGAATTCGCCGAAAGCAACTGGTACCGCACCCGCCAAGCGCAACTGTCGGCCGAGTTGATTCCCGCCTCGCTGTTCTGGGCCGATTACTCCGCCGGCGACACGCCCTCGGCCAACCTGTTGCTGGCTCACCGCAACCTGCACGAGGCCTTGCTGGCCTTGGCGGTGGTGGACCTGCCGTTCAAGGCCGAGCCGGCGTCCCGGCGCGTGTCCATCCAATCCACCCTCACGCCCGACGCCGCCGCCACCCGCGAGGTGTCGGTGGTGCAGCGCTTCTACCGCGCCGACGACCGGCAGGTGGTGGAGAAGGGCCGCACCAAACTCAAGCAGCACAAGGGGCCGTTCCGCCCAGGCGTGATCTACGGCTGCGAAGTGGTGGTCACCAACCCGACCGAGGTGTCGCGCGAGTTGGCGCTGCTCACCCAGATTCCCGCCGGCGCGCTGCCGGTGGGGGGCAAGGCCACCGACGGCAAACCCATCGAGGTCGCGCCCTTCGGCGCTTGGCGCGGCGAATACCAGTTCTACTTCCCCGCCGAGGGCGATTTCGCCCAGTACCCGGCGCAAGTCGCCGACCAGGGCAAGGTGGCCGGGTCTGCCGATGCCGCCAAGTTCCAGGTGAGCAAGGACGCGCCGGCGCCCATCGAAGACGCCTGGGTCAAGGTGGCGGCCGAAGGCTCGGCGCAAGATGTTCAGAAATACCTGGAGACCCGCGACCTGGCCGGCCTCGATCTGTCGCTGTGCGCGTGGATGATGAAGGACAAGGCGCAATTCGACAAGGCCATCGCCATCCTGCGCGCGCGGCATTACTTCGACCCCGTCTTGTGGTCCTATGGCGTGTTGCACCACGACACGGTCAGCGCCAAGGAATTCCTGGCGACCACGCGCTTGTCCAACGAAGTGGGGGTTTGGTTCGATTCGCCGGTGCTGGCGGTGGACGCGACCAAGCGCGCGACCTACGAACACCTCGACTACGCGCCCTTCATCAACGCGCGCATGCTGCAATTGGGCAAGGAACGGACGATCCAGAACGATGCCATGCGCGGGCAGTATGCGCGGTTGCTGGAGGTGTTGCGGTACAAGCCGGAAGGGACGCAGAGCTTGCTGAAATCACGGAATGACGATTACATGGCTTTGGCCTATTACTTGGCCTTGCAAGACCGCACAGCAGAGGCGAAGGCGCAACTTGACGCGATTCCAGATATCGGAAGCGCGGTTTCGACCCCATTGACATCGTCGCGCCTCCAGTACGACTACCTCCGTGCCTACCTCCTCTTCTCCCAAGAAAAACCCGAAGAAGCCCGCGCCATCGCCGCGAAGTACAAGGATCTTTCCATCCCCCTCTGGCGCAAACGCTTCGCCGCGGTCATCGCCCAAGCCGACGACATCAAGGCCGGCGCGCTGGCCTCCACGGTGGCCGACGACGCGGCCGCCGCCGCACCGGTGCTGGAAGCCAAACTGGTGGAAGGCAAGCTCGCCACCACCAGCAGCAAGGCCGGTCCAGTGACGGCCGCGCTGTACCCGGTGGACTTGGAAGTGCTCTTCTCGGCCCAGCCCTTCGCCGTGGCCGAAGGCACCTCCGCCAAGACCCCGGTGGTGCAGCCGGCGACGGTGCTGGCCTTGGCGCCGGATGCCGCGGGCAAGGCGCAAGTGGATCTGCCGGCCGCCTACGCCGGCAAGGCCATGGTGGTGGAAGTGGCCGCCGGCGGTTTGCGCCGCACGCTGACCCACCAGCCGCACACCTTCGAGACGCGGGTGATGGAGACGCAGGGCCAACTGCAGGTGGTGGGGGCCGACGGCAAGCCGGTGTCCAAGGCCTATGTCAAGGTCTATGCCAAGCGCGGCGGGCAGGTGGCCTTCCACAAGGACGGCATGACCGACCTGCGCGGCCGCTTCGACTACGCCTCGCTCAACACCGGGCTGGACGGGGTGGAATCCTTCGCCGTGCTGGTGGTGGCGCCGGGCGAGCAGGGGGCAAGCGTGAAAGTGGTGAAGCCGCCGCAAAGGTGAGTGGCACAGGCCTCCTGGCCTGTGGTCCGCGGCCACCTGTGGTGGCCGCGCTGTCGGCATGAAGGAGGCGGTCGGGTGGGCGAACGGCCCGCTGGTCTGGAGACCAGCGGCGACCACAGACCTGGAGGTCTGTGCCACCTTATCCTGTCCCCCATGCCCACGCCCCGCCTCGAACTCTACGACACCACCCTGCGCGACGGCACGCAGGGCCTTGGCATCAGCCTGTCGCTGCCCGACAAACTGGCCATCGCCCAGCGCCTCGACGAAATGGGCTTCGACTACATCGAAGGCGGCTTCCCGCTGTCCAACCCCAAGGACGTCGCCTTCTTCGCCGAAGCCAAGGCCATCCATTGGAAGCACGCCAAGATTTGCGCTTTCGGCATGACCCGCCGCCGCGGCATCCAGGCATCCGAAGACGCCGGCCTCAAGGCCCTGGTGGAATCCGGCGCGCCCGTCATCACGCTCGTCGGCAAGACCCACGCGGCGCAAGTCGAGCAGGTGCTGTCGGTGACGCGCGAAGAGAACCTGGCGATGATCGAGGATTCGGTCGCCTTCTGCGTGGCGGCCGGCCGCGAGGTGTTCTACGACGCCGAGCATTTCTTCGACGGTTGGAAGCACGATCCGGCCTACGCGCTGGAAACGCTCAAGGCCGCGGCCAAGGGCGGCGCCACCCGCCTCATCCTGTGCGACACCAACGGCGGCTCCATGCCGCCGGAAGTCCTGCAGGCGACCCAGGCGGCGATGGCCGCGTTGGACATCAAGCGGGGTGGAGACGCAAGCAAATTGCAACTGGGCATCCACACCCACAACGATTGCGGCCTGGCGGTGTCCAACGCGATGGTCGCCGTGGCCGGCGGCGCGGTGCAGGTGCAGGGCACCATCAACGGCATCGGCGAACGCTGCGGCAACGCGGACCTAACCACCCTTGCCGGCAACGCCGCCTTCAAGCGAGGGCTTGGCGTGTTGGCGCCCGGCGCGCTGGAAAAACTGACGGAACTTTCCCGCTTTGTCCACGCCCGTTGCAATACCCAGCAACCGGTGGGCCAGCCCTACGTCGGGCCCGGCGCCTTCGCCCACAAGGGCGGCATGCACGTGCACGCGGTGGGCAAGGGCGCGTGGACCTATGAGCACATCGCGCCAGAAAGCGTGGGCAACGTGCGGCGCATTTTGGTGAGCGAACTTTCCGGCGTTTCCAACATCGCCGCCACCATGCTCGCGGCCCATCCGGAATTGGCCAAGAACAAGGCCCTGCAAAAGCAGGTTCTCGAACGCGTGCAGGACCTGGAGCACGCCGGCTGGGTGTTCGAGGACGCGCCGGCTTCGCTGGAACTGCTCGTGCGCGAAATGACCGGCACCAAACCGCACTTCTTCAAGCCGCTGCGGTACCGCTGCGAAGTGGCCGGCAGCGCCTACGGTGCAACCACCGAGGCGACGGTGAAGGTGCTGGTGGACGGCCGCGAGCACCTATGCGTGGCCGAGGGCGACGGCCCGGTCAACGCGCTTGACTCGGCGCTGCGCCAGGCTCTGGCCGGCGCCTACGGCCCGCAGTTGGCCCAACTCCACTTGCGCGACTACGTGGTGCGGGTGGTGAACCCGACCGCCGAGTCGGCGGCACAAGTGCGGGTGCGGGTGGATTTCGCGTCTTCCGGCGGCGAGGCGGCCAAGCCGTTCTCGACGCTGGGGGTGGACGCCAACATCATCGCCGCCAGTTTCCGCGCCCTGTGCGACGGCTTCGCGCGGCATTTGATGGGGTAGGAGGGTGTCCGCATCCGGTTTTCAAACGAAAACAGGCCCGCGTAGGCGGGCCTGTTGCTTTGCGTGCGCGCGCTGTGTTGGACTTAGTTCAGCTGGGCGCGGAAGTACTTCACGGCGGCAAGGTCTTCCCTGAGGGCGTCAGGGTTGCCGTCGGTGTTCCAGGTGCCCATATCGGCGGTGCCGCCGAGACCCATGTAGGAGTCAAAGCGGACGGGGCCGATGGTTGCGATCATTTCCGGGTCGTTCCAGATCTTTTCGTCGATGATGTCGCGGATGGCCGCGAAGTGGTTGACGCCCCACTCGACGCACGCGGCGGACGGTGCGGTCTCGTTGGCGACGGACTGGATGGCCGCGATGTGGCTGTCGATTTCGGCCAAGATGGCGGCCTCTTCGGAGGTCACCGCGGACTGGGGGGCGATGACCGCGGTGGTGGCGCCGGAGGAGGCGGGGGCGGCGGCGAACAGGGCGGCGGCGGACAGGGTGAATGCTGCGAGCATGAAAAAGGTCCTTGTGGATAAGGAGGTGAAAGTGGGTGATTCGAAAGGAGCCAGGATGAAGCGTTTGTGAGGCGTGTGAGACGGTGGACAGCGCGCGCGGACGATAGTGTACAAAGTAAAATTTCACCTTGCAGCGCGTCTCTCTTTTTTTATTTTTCCACAATTTCAACGGGGGACATGAGTTCCCCAAGCCTTGGCGGCCTGCGTCAAGCCGGAGGTATTCTTGAAGCGGGCCATGAAACAACCCAAGGGATGCGCCGGGGGTGCCGGCTTCCCTTGGGTTGTTTTTTTCACCTTGGGTTGCTTTTTAAATGCGCACGGGCATCATGGGAGAGGGTGCCGCGGGCGGGCGTGCAGGAGGCTGTTGGCCTTCGGCGTTTCCTTTCCTTGGCCGCGACGGCGCCTCAATAGCCCAGCAGCGTGCGGGCTTCGCTCACGCCGGCCAGCGCTTCGCGCAGGTCGCCGCCGCGTTCGGCCAGACGGGTGCCGTGGTCGGCCGCCAACACCAGGCGTTTGTAGGCGACATGGCGCTCGTCGCGGGATTCGGTTTCCAGTTCCTGGAAATCGGCGGTCTGGCGGGCCTTGAAGGCGTCGTCGCGGATGGTCTTGAAATGCAGGACGGCCATGTCGCCCGGGATTTCCGGATGGGAGACAATGGCGCGGATGATGCCGATGTGGAAGTTGATGTCGTCAAGGAACTCCGCCTCGGTGTCCATCGGGTGGGCCAAGGCGGCGCCGCTCGTGGCGTTGGCGCGGGTCCTGGCCATCGGGGCGGCGGGTGCGGAGAAAGAAGTCAATGCGGACAGGGTGAATGCGGAAAGCATCGGGAGTCCTTGTCAGGAGGGAAAAGAGAGGGGTGAGTCAGGGAAGCGTGAGTCGTGGAACATCATTCTAGGCACGGGTGGGGATTGGCCGAAACTTTTTCCGCCGCTTTTTCCATTCAATTCCCCACCTTGGCGCGGGCGGCCCGCACCGTGCCCAGCGCGTCCTTCAGGTCGGCGGCGCCGCGGGGGGCGAGGATGGTGCCGCGTTGGGCTTCCCAGCTCAGGGCTTTGTACGCGCCCATGCGGGCGTCGCGGGTGGCTTCGTCCAAGCCTTGGAAATCCGCGGTTCTGAAAATCAAGGAAACATTGCGGCTGATGGCCTCGAAATGGGGGACGGCGTCGCCCGAGACCTTGTCCGCATCGGGCTTGGCCAGGAGGCCTTCGATGGCGGCGAGGCGCGCGTCGATGTCGGCCAGGAATTCCTTTTCGGTGTCGGGGCTTTTCTTCGGGTCGTCGTTGCGGGGGGCGATGGCGCACGGGCCGTGCGAACCGGACAAGGCGGTGGACGAGGCGACGGGCATCAGGGCGGCGGCGAGGACGAGGGAGAGCAGCATGGGGGGACTCCGGGGAAGGGCTTGGAAAGGTTCGACTTCAAGTAAGAAGACCGTCGGCGCCGTGTTTTTTCCCTTTCCCACGGACTTTCCATGGGTGGCGGTCGGACCAATGAAACGGGCCAGCGTGGCCAACGAAACGGGTCCGCGGTGGCGGGCCCGTTTCCAGTGGGTTCATGTGCTGGGTGCGGGATTAATACCCTAGCACCCTGCGGGCGGCGTGCGTCGCGCGCAGCGCGCTGCGAAGTTCCGCGTTGCTGCCGTAGGTGGCGACCCAGGTGCCGTCCTGGGCTACCGCGGTCAGATCCTTGTAGCCGTACATGCGGGTTTCGCGGGCCGCGTCATCCAAACCCAGAAACTCCTCGGTTTGCATGGCCCTGGCGCAGTCGAGGCTGATGGCCTCGAAGTGGGGGATGGCCAGGTCGCCGGGGATTTCCGGGTGGGAGGCGATGGCGCGGATGACGGCGATGCGGAAATCGATGTCGGCGAGGAAATCAGCCTCGGTGTCCATCGCATTGGGTTGGGCGACGCCACTCTGGGGGGCGGGGCAGGCCGCGCTCAGATGGGCGGGGCCGAAGGCGGCCGGGGCGGCCAGGGCGAGCGACGCGGACAGGGCGAATGCAGCAAGCATTGGAAACATCCTTTGAAAAGGAGGAAGGGAAAGATGAGTGATCCAGGGACTCGGGGTGAGGCGTGATTCGGTGAGTGCGCGCGCCGGAAAATTCTATAAGGGAGGGGTGCGTGCGAAAAACTTTTCTTGGCGTTTTTCAGGCGGACGGGTTGATTGCCGGGCCGCGGATGAAAAAAAACAGGCGCCGCGGAAGCAAGTCTTCCGCGGCGCCCGTCTTTTCAAAGAATCGGCATTCATTTTTTCTTGGCGGGGGCGGCGGG